>Ga0310697_10000016_pt1 | contig 254246 bp, 244 predicted proteins | sample 172DNAGHGlowgp2_FD_203883 | JGI IMG/M metagenome (GOLD analysis project Ga0310697, IMG submission 203883) | Sheep rumen microbial communities from Palmerston North, Manawatu-Wanganui, New Zealand - 1728 DNA GHGlow gp2 (v2) (version 2) | ecosystem: Host-associated > Mammals > Digestive system...
TCACGAGCGCGATTCGAAAAACATTATGTCAAAACCGCACCGTATTCGACCCACGCGTATATTTATCCTCTGCAACGAACGAAATGACCCAAAATTGCATATCCGAAATTCAAAATATCATGGGATCTGGGTACAAGATATAAAACAAAACGGCGCAAATGCGCCGTTAACAATCTTATACAAAAATAAATTAGAATGATGAAGATGCGCAGCCGTTATCAAGCGAAGTGTACAAATGTTACACGAGCGAGATAACGGCAAGCAGATTTATTATTATAATTTATTTTGCTCTTTCAACATATTCGAGTGTTTCAGTATTCACCACAATCTTTTCACCTTGTTCGATAAAGGTTGGAACCTGAACACGAACACCATTGTCCAAGATAGCAGGTTTACCACCACTGCTGGTTGCGGTTTGTCCCTTTAACGCAGGTTCTGTTTCTTCAACAGTTGCAACAACAGTTTTTGGCAAAGTGATTGATACTGGATGCCCTTCGACAAAATTGGCACGAACCAACATTTCTGGCGCCAAGAATTTCATTTGTTCACCCAATGAATCATTTGGCATTGTAAACTGTTCATAATCAGACAAATTCATAAAGAACGCATCTGTACCATCAGAATACAAATATTGGCATTCCAAATCTTCGACCATCAATTTTTCGACTTTGTCTTCTGCGCGCCAGCGATCGCCACCTTTGTTTCCAGAATCAATATCACGCAAATCAGCCTGAACAAAAGCACCGCCCTTACCCGGCTTAACCTTGGTAATCGAAGTCACAGAATAACGTTTTCCGTTATGGGAAATAACCCAACCCACACGCATATCATTAGCAATATAAGATGCCATCTTAATACCTCTTGTTTAGATTTTTAACGGATTAAGGATATAATAAAACTTTTGCATTCGCAACAAAAAATCCGTCAACCGACAGACTTTTAGCTTTTTCCAAAATAAAGTTAGAATGATGAAGATGCGCCGTTGTTGGCAAGTGCAGTGTAGTAAACCTACATAAACGCGCCAACAACTAGCAGATTTATTATTATAACTTTATTTTTTACATGCGCATCGGCATCAAGACGAACAACGAATCTGTATCCTTGTCCGTAGATTTGATAATCGTTGGTGACAAAGATTCCTGCATTTCCATTTGGAATTTTTCACCTTCGACCTGACCTGCAACATCAAGCAAGAATTTAACATTAAAGTTGATAGAAAATGTGACATCACCATTATATTCAATGTCTAATTCTTGGGTAGCAGTTCCAGCATCAGGACTGGACGCATTGATAACCAATTTGTTCATAGAAAATTCCAGTTGAACAGATTTAGTTTTATCCATACTTGCCACAGAAACCAAATCGACTGCATTTACAAATTGCTTTCTATCCAAGACAGCAATCTTGTCATTACCCTTTGGAATAACAACACGATAATTTGGATATTGTGCGTCAACCAACTTACTTGTTAATATAGCAGAGCCAACCGTAAAGCGAGCCTTGGTATCAGACAATTCAACCAAAACATCATCAACATTAGCATCTTCTAGTAATTTAGACAATTCGCCAATAACGCGACGTGGTATAATAACCGAAGGCATACCATTTGTTCCCGCAGGCGCATTTATTGCACACAAAGCCATACGCTGGGCATCAGTAGCAACCGCAGTCAATTTACCAGTATCTTCGGAAATATGAAAATAGATACCACCCAAATGATAACGAACATCATCTGTTGGAATCGCGAACTTAGTTTGATTGATTAAGTGTGCCAAATCACCAGTTGTCATTTGGAACTTGGTACTAAGGTTGCCACCAGCCATTGCTGGGAAATTTTCCGCGGACAAAGTTGGCAGATGAAACACAGCACGTCCACTGGACACGACCAATTGGTCCCCAGATTGTTTGAAACTAATTTCTGCATCGTCCGGCAATTTGCGAACAATATCATATAACATCTGAACCGGCACAGTAGTCTTGCCCGACAAAGTAATATCAGCAGCCACATGTTCAACCAATTCCAAATCAACATTTGTTGCAGACAAAATTAAATCATCACCAACTTCTATTTTAACATTGACCAATATAGGCAAAGCCGCACGTTTTTCAACGATAGACTGCATATGCCCCAGCGCACGTATTAAAACCTGACGAAACACTGAAAATTCCATAACATACTCCTGTTTTCTTTCTTATTTCTTTTTTTCTTTATCAGATTTTATCAAAAAATACCGATTCGGTGCAAGAGTAAATCTTCGCAATGCTAAATTAGTGATTTTTGACAAAAAGTATTTTTAGAAAATTTATTTTACCAATATTTTTTCCAATTTACTTTTTACTTTTTTCAAATCGTCATACTTTTTTATAGAACCTTTTTCGGCGAACGATATATCCCCTGTTTCTTCGGACACAACCAAAATTGTTGCCTTTGAATTTTCAGACATTCCCAATGCTGCCCGATGTCTTGTTCCATATTTCCACACTAATTGATCCTGGGACAACGGCAATATTGCGCCAGCATAGGCAATTTTATTATTCACAATTATAACAGCACCATCATGCAAAGGCGTTTTATTGAAAAACAAAGTCAACAACAACTCGCTTGATATAATTGCGTTCAGTTTCGTTCCATATCTTTCGATTGCAATATCTTCCAAATCTTCTGCAAAGACGATCAAAGCCCCGGTATGTTTTTCGGACATATATGCAACTGCCTTCAAAATTTCTTCGACAGATTTTTGTTTTGCGGAAACATTTGATTCACTTTGCTTGAACGCAAAGATAACGTTTTTCAACCCCTTTATATTTCCCATCAAAGCCAAAATTTTTCGCAATTCTGGTTGAAAGATAACAATTAGCCCAACGGATAAAAACAGCGCAATCCAATGCAAGAATCTGCCCAACAAATGCAAATGTAGCCGCGGCAAAATAAAACTTAGCGCCCACAAAGCACCCAAACCAACAAGACCACGTACCAACTTTTCAGATGAAGTATTTTTTACAAAACTTCTGTAAAAAGCATATACCATTATACCAATGATACAAATTTGAATAATAACTAACCAATCAAACATTTATTGTCCTCCTTTTGTTGCAAAAAATTCATCGACCAATTCTTCTATTGGTCTGTTCATCCATTCTGGATCACCACGTTTTCGTGGCGCGCCACTTTTCTTCGCAGTATCATACGGGTTATCATCTGCCAACCAACCTTCGATTAAATCACCTGCCAAAAGTCCAGCAACAAAACCACCCGCGATACTAAGTCCACCTGTCAACGGAGATAACAGCAAACCAATTCCCACCGCTGAACCAACCTTGCCAACAACCGCTGCACCATTTATTTTGAAATCTGGTTCTGCCAAATTTCCTGTTATCTGCAACGCATTGACCAAATTCCCAGACAAAGAAAGTTTTAACCCACTAACAGGAACAGAAGCCAACGACAGTTGAATTTTTTCTTGTCCCAAATCTAAACTTCCCGCCAAACGGACATTTGTAATATGCGTTTCAACAGCGACACCATTTTGTGTTTCAATCAAGCCATTACGTAATTTAACATTAGCAATTGCTTTGTCTATCGCAATCATATCACGTTTTTTACCAGTAAAAATATCTTCCACATTATGACGCAAAGTTGTCAAGAAATCTCCACCATACATATATTCAACCAGGTCAGCATGCGCATACCCTTTGTCCACAGAATACACAATCACAGGTCCTGTCATAGTCTGCATTATTCCTGACAAATCTCTACCATTTGCTTCGACATACAAATCTAGGTTCGTAGGCAATCCAGAAATAATATCATTGACATGGACTTGTTTCAATATTTCCCCGACTGATACATCCCAACCTGTCCCAGCAGCCCTTGCAGTATAAAGCCCTGTTTTATCAATATCGCCAACTATCACAGCGTGAACCCTGCCCCCACCAATACCAACAAAAGCATCTATATCAAAAGAATGATTTTTCAAGTGTAATTTCACATTCATATCATTCAAATCAAGCGAACGATAAACAATAAAATGTTTCCAATCTATTTCTACATCAGCATCCATGCCATACAAAACATCACCAAACAAAGGCATATTGTGAAACACATTTAATTCACGATCAGGGTGCACCCAAACCTTGCCTGCCCCATACCATTCTGGAAAAGATTTATAAAGATCAATACCATTTGATGTAATTTTTGCTTTCAAATACGGAGTCTTTTTTGACCAATCATAGAATCCAGAAAAACTTAACGAAGAACCCTTGATTGCAATAGAAGATTTTCTGAACGAAATTTTCTTTCTATCTATTCCACCAGACACATCCAATTTTATTTTCGGCAACCGCACCATATTTATATTAAACCACTTACCAGATTTTTCTAGGTTTGGTATTTCGCCACGAACAACAAAATCTATGGGCATTTTGCTGCTACCTTCTAATGCTATATCAGCAATCAACGCTTCACCACCAGTTGCAAAAGCGATTCGCACTGGGTATATTTTTCGCTCTGCATTATATTCAGAAAATTGGATAACAAATGGAAAATTCGTATCATAAGGTTTTACCCAACCACTGTATTCACGACTATCATGCCGCATATAATTGCTTATACCAAAACTGGACAACTGATATTTATTCCCGAAAACATCAACATGCAAATTTTCTATATCAAGTCCACCAAAAGGCAACTGTCCCACAGGATACATTTCAATTTCTGTTTTTTCTGTATCGGGTGCTTTATCTGTTTCCTTTGGTTTATTAAACACAATTGAATTTTCCCCTTTTGCATTTTTTTCAAGCGTCACATTAGCATCATAAACCGTTATACTGCGAATCGCAGGATGCGAAGAAAACAAAGAAAACAAATCTATGCGCACATTTATTTTTTTTGCAAAAAACATATTTTTATTTTTTGCCCATTCCGCATTTGGTATCCGAACATCATTTAGTTCTATTTTTGGACGCAGTGAAAAATTCCACGCAATTTTGCCATCTATTTCTATGGGCATATTCGTAGCATCCCGCAGCGCAGATAAAATATTCCCGCGCAAGGATTCAAGGTTTACCTGGCTTAACGCGATTATAACCGCGGCAATCAACCCCATGAAAAAAAAGGCTATAACTCGCAGCAACAAAATATGTCTTTTATAAAAAGTATACAAAAACATACCTTTTTTCACCCTATGGCATTTTTAATTCTAAAAACTTTATAACCGATTGCATAAAATCTGGCACTTCGGCACGCAAAGTTATTTCCTGATTTGTATCAGGATGCCTTAAAATTATCTTATATGCAAATAAAAATAATTTTTGTGTATTTAATACAGAACCAAACACGCCGTCCAAGCCATTGCGCCGTGACCCATATAAATCGTCCCCAACAATAGGCGCTTTTAATGTAAACGCACTATGTAATCGCAACTGGTGTGTTCTGCCAGTCTTTGGAGAAAACAAAACCCATGTCAATAAACCTGCGGCTTCACCCAAAACCTTGTATTCGGTTATAGCACGCTGAACCGATACACCATCTGGAATTTTCGAAGAATCATCAAAGACATGCCCTTTGGCAACATAATTATCAATAATGCCAGATTTCTGTGAAAAGGTTCCCTGCAACAAAGCCAAATATTCTTTGTGTGCAACTTTGGACTGAAATTGCGTGGACAAATTTTGCGCAGCCTTTTGATTTTTTGCAACCACTAATAAACCACTGGTTTCTTTGTCTATTCTGTGCACCAGCGATATTTTATCGTACGGAAACAATGCCGCAGCCATTTTATCCACAGACTTTTTGATTCCTGTCCCCCCCTGAACAGCCAAACCAGCAGGCTTATTAAAAACAACCATATCTGCATCATTGTAAATGATACACTTACGCAAATCTTCCAAATCAGACAATAAATACTTTTCGCCAGTTTCGTTTTTTTCCACCTTTTTATAAGACCCCAAAGTCGGCGGAATACGGACTATATCGCCAGAATGTAAAATTTCTGTTCCTTTGCACCGCGAAGAATTTATTCTTATCTGCCCACCACGACAAAGTTTATAAAAATCACGTTGCAACATTCCAGGATAATGTCGCAAAAACCAACGCAATAATCTTGTTCCAGATTCTACTTCGGAAATGGTTATAAAACCTGCCATAAACTATTCACCATACACAATAGAAACAATGTTATTGTTTCCTTCGACACAATTTCCTGTGGCGCCACTTTCTTTGTGATCCGAAGAAATATATCCCACAGAATCTATCCATGCCTTTGTCACCAAAGCCTCACAATCAGCCTTTGACAGACCATTTATTTTCACGATAAATTGACGCGTATTCAATGAATTTACAGCCAATTCATAAGTACCGCCATATGGGTTCTTGTTGCTTACCGACATAGCAGCAAATATCGTAGAATTATCAATATTTGAAAAATCATCATAATCTACCAAAAGGCTGCGCACACCAGACACAATCGTCACAACATCATCTGTCACACGCGATTGCTTTTGCCGGTTTATTCCAAGAGAAATCAACGCAAAAGCAGTAGCAGTCAACATACCCATTATAGCCAACACACCAACCATTTCTATCATTGAACGACCTGATTCTTGTCTCATTTTTACACCTCTATTTGATTTTTATATTTTATATAATATCATATTTGATATGAATATTCAATTCAGAGATTTAATAGAAAACGCACCTCTATCTCCCGGAATTTACAAGATGTACGACGGAGATGGGAATCTTTTGTATGTTGGCAAAGCAAAAAATTTATTAAATCGCCTGCGTCAATATGTTGACATTTCTAAACTTGAAACGCATAAACAAGTTATGCGCCTTTTGGTAAGACGCGTTGAATGGGAAATTACACAAAACGAATCGGACGCTTTGGTTTTGGAACAAAAACTTATTAAAACACTAAAACCAAAATATAACATTATGCTGACAGACGGAAAAATGTATCCAATGCTGGCATTGACCAAAAGTGAATATCCACGTCTATTGAAATTCCGCGGAAAAATTTCACAAAAAAAAGATGTATTCGGTCCATATCCGTCCGTATCCGCATTAAATGAAACGATAAAAACGATTCAGCGCGTTTGTAAATTACGAACATGTAATGATACGTTTATGCGCAACCGAAGCCGTCCATGTTTATTGTATCAAATTGGGCGATGCAGTGCGCCCTGCTGTATAGCGCAAACAGATTACGATAAAAACGTTCAATTGGCGCGACGTATTTTAACCGGGGACAGCGAACCTATTATCGCAGATTTAACACAACAAATGAAAGTTTTTTCTGATAAAACAGATTATGAAAATGCCGCTATTATGCGTGATAAAATTATGGCATTGACCCAAACCATAAATCTCGGTATACGACAGAAATCACCGTATACACCGAATTTAGATTGGGACAAAAATGTTAAAGAATTGGAAGAATGGCTAAACTTAAAATTGAACTGTGTTGGCGTGTTTGATAATTCACATTTGTTCGGGAAACAACCTGTTGGTGCAATGATAGCTTTCGGACATAACGGATTTGTAAAATCATCATATCGACATTTCAAACTACGCGATTCTGCGCGCGCTGGAAACGATATAGCCATGATGGAAGAATTTGTAAATCGCGCAATCAATGACGGTCCAGATTTAGATTTAATTATTGTTGACGGTGGTCACGCCCAATGGAACATTGCAACAACGGTTGCAAAAGGTCGCATACCTGTCCTTGGTGTAGCCAAAGGGGAAGTCCGAAACGGTGATGAACATTTTATTATGCCAGACGGTTCCGAAAATCACGAATTACCAAAAGATTCACCATTATTTTTACTTTTGCGAAGTGTCCGTGACGAAGCACACAGATTCGTCATAACATATCACAGAAGCGTTCGCGCAAAGCAATTGACCGCTTCCAGTTTAGATGAAATAGAAGGTATCGGTCCGAAACGCAAAAAACAATTATTACAACATTATGGCTCTGTGCGCAGTGTAATGGATGCAGACTTGAAATCTTTGATGATGGTTCCAGGTTTGGGGAAAAGCGCGGCAAAAAAAATATATGCCTATTTTCATTCATAGGTGTTATAATACAAATACAATCATACAAAAGGAGAAATAAAATGAAAATATTTGTAAACTTTTTATCGATATTCAGAATACTGGCTGCGTTTGCAATCATATTTACAATCATGTTTAACTTGCCATGGACCACGTTTATATTATTCGCACTTGGCGCATTGTCAGATTGGTTTGACGGATACTTGGCACGTAAATATAAATGTTGCACAAAACTAGGCGGTGTATTGGACCACATCGGCGATAAGTTATTGGTATGTAATACTTTGATTATGTTAACCCTTATGGGACCGGTTTGGTACATCGTTATTCCCGTGATATTCATGATAGCCCGCGAATTATACATCAGTGGTCTGCGTGAATTTTTGGGCACCCAGAAAATAGAAATGCCTGTGCCAAAGGCACGCTTTTCCATGGGCAAAATAAAAACAACGATTCAAATGATTGCGATTACAGTATTTTTATTATGGTTCGCACTGTTCGCATCTGTCACCCCTGAAACGAACAGCAGAATAATGTTTCATTTAATATACATTTTGCCGAAAATTGGTATATTTACTTTGTGGTTTGCTTTGGGCGCATCCATTTACAGTGCGATACAATATACATTCACATTTGCACAAAAATTAAAGAAAATAAAATAAAGAAAAAATATTATAATAAAAACCGCCTTTACGGCGGTTTTTGTCGTATACAGCATTTTTTATTACACGAATAAATCTTTCACAAACTGGGCATGTTCGGTGATAAACTTGAATCTGAATTCTGGTTTTTTACCCATCAAATCATAAACCAAAGTTTTTGTTTTTTCGGTATCTTCCAAACCCTCTTCAGTTTTTGGTGGTAAATCGACCCTGATTAAACGACGCGTTTTTGCGGACATAGTCGTTTCTTTTAATTGATTCGGCATCATTTCGCCAAGCCCTTTGAATCGCGATATTTCAACGCGTTTATTTTTGTATTTATTATTTTTCAAATCTTCCAATTCTTCATCAGTATCAACATAAATTGATTCGGTTCCACAAGTCAATTTATAAAGCGGTGGACAAGACAAATACAAATGTCCTCCGTAAATCAATTGCGGCATATATTGATAGAAAAACGCCATAAGCAGTGACGCGATATGACTTCCGTCCACATCCGCATCGGTCATAACGATAATTTTTTCATATCGAAGTTTCGAATCGTCCCAATTTTTTACAGTCCCTGCGCCAATAATATCAATCAAATCATTTAATTCTTTGTTGGCGCTGAATCTTTCATCAGAATTAGATAAAACATTTAAAACCTTTCCACGAAGTGGCATAATCGCCTGAGTCGCGCGGTCGCGTGCTTGCTTTGCTGTTCCGCCTGCAGATTCACCCTCTACAATAAACAATTCTGTGCCGTCAACGCCATGCTTAGAGCAATCAGCCAATTTTGCCGGCATACGAATTCTTTTTGTTGGGGTTTTACGCGCCACATCTTTGACCTGTTTAGTCTTGATACGCGCATTAGCCAAATTCACAACAAATTCCAGCAACGCATTCGCAGTCTTTGGGTCCGACGCCAAAAACATTTCCCATGGATCGCGCAAGGCATTTTCTGTATAACGTGCAACCTCTGGATTAGATAGTTTTTCTTTGGTTTGTCCCAAGAATTGCGGGGTCTTGTAAAACACAGAAACAATAGCCGCAACCGAATCGAATACATCTTCGCTTGTAATAGATGCCGCCGATTTGTTGTTTATCTTTTCACCGTATGATTTAAGCCCCTTGGTAATAGCAGCCTTGAACCCGCTTTCGTGTGTTCCGCCGTCCACCGTCGCAATAGTATTACAATACGATGCGAAAAAGCCGTCGTCCGATGCCGCACCATTTTCATCGGTCAACACAGTCAAAGCCCATTCTACACGTCCTGCATCATCAGGAAAATCAATTGCGCCACTGAAAATTTTTGGCAAGATACGCGGTTTTGAATCTGTTTTTTCTGTGACAAAATCTGCAACACCGTTTGGATAGTAAAACACTTTATCCGATTCGATATTCATATCTTCGGTGATTAAATTTGGGTTACAGTGCCATTCGATTTTCACCCCACGCGAAAGGAAAGATTTAGCCCGCGCCATACGATAAATTTTTACAGGCTTGAACACAGCGTTTTCGCCAAAGATTTTATCGTCAATTGTAAATCTGATTTTTGTTCCATGTGCCTTGGTCGGTGCGCCCTTGGTAATCGGACTGGTTGTTTTGCCACGCGAAAAAGTTTGCGTCCATTCAAAGCCGTCACGCGATACCGTCACTATCATCTCACTTGATAGCGCATTCACAACCGCAGAACCGACCCCATGCAGACCACCACTGGTCTTGTAAACATTATTATTAAACTTGCCACCAGAATGAAGGGTTGTCAAAATCACTTCCAAGGCAGATTTACCAGGATATTTCGGATGCTCATCCACCGGGATACCACGTCCATCGTCTGTTATTTCAATAGTCTTCGCATCAATCAAATTTACGATTATTTTTTTTGCGAACCCAGCAACCGCTTCGTCAATAGAATTGTCCATAATTTCAACCGGCAAATGATGCCACGCCTTTTCATCTGTCCCACCAATATACATTCCTGGGCGCAGCCGAACAGGTTCCAAGCCTTCCAAAACTTCTATATCAGATGCATCGTATTTATTCATAAGTTTTTACTCTTTATCAGGCTATTATTATAACATTTTTAATTTTTTGGCAAGTGAAAGTATTTTATCACCCTCCGTCTTGATTTTTAGCAAAAGCATCTTATATATTTATTACGGTAAAGATTAAACAGGTATAATTATGAACAGAAATCCTTATGAAGTTTTGGGTGTGGCGAAAGACGCATCAGATGCCGACATAAAAAAGGCATATCATAAATTGGTTATGAAATATCACCCAGATAAAAACCCTGGCGATAAAAGCGCCGAAGAAAAGTTCAAGGAAGTCAATAATGCCTTTGATATATTAAAAGACCCGCAAAAGCGCGCGGCATACGACCGATTTGGGGACGCGGCTTTTGCTGGGGGCAATGGCGCCAGTGCTGGCGGTGGCTTTAACGGCAACCCATTTGGGAATGGCAATTTCCACTTTAATATGGGTGGCGGCAACATGGACGGCATGGAAGACATTTTGCGCGAAGCCATGCGCGGCTTTGGCTTTGGTGGTGCTGGGGGCTTTGGCGATTCACAAAATGGCGCGCGCAGACGCGGACGCGATTTGCTGGACGAAATCGTAATTGATTTGAAAGACGCCTTTTTTGGCACAACTCACACTATAAAGTTTACCAGTGCGGTAAAATGTGAAAAATGCGACGGAAACGGAACCGCAGACGGAAAACCGGCGAAACCATGTCCAACTTGCGGCGGAAGCGGCTATGTTCACGCGCGTCAGGGTTTCTTTGCGGTTGAAACGCCCTGCCCCGATTGTCAAGGACTTGGCAAAAAGATTGAAAAGAAATGCAGCACATGTGACGGCACTGGAACGGTGAACAAACAACGCACATTGGATATAAAAATCCCAGCAGGCATAATGGACGGTGCACGTCTTCGTATGGCTGGCATGGGCGAAGCAGCCCCGAATGGTGGCGAAAGTGGTGATTTCTATGTTGATGTCCATATCCGACCGGATAAAAGATTCGAACGCATTGGGAATGACTTGCTGATGCACATCGACCTTGATTTTGCGACACTTGCCCTTGGCGGGGAAATAGAGGTTGAAACAATCGATGATAAAAAACTTTCTGTCAAAATTCCAAACGGAACCCAGGTTGGGGAAAAATTACGTATCCGCGGACATGGTATGCCAACTGGGCATGGCGGCTTTGGCGACCTATACATAGAAATCGGAATTACAATTCCAAAGAAGTTATCAGAAAAACAGAAAAAAGCCTTAACCGAATTTTCCGACACTAAACCCGCCAAGAAAGGTTGGTTTTAAGAAAAACGCCTATTAAAACGCCCCAAATCGGGGCGTTTATTATTTACACAATTTTACCATATCGTCAATTTCCGCAGACAATATTAAATCTGATGCCTTTTGCTTTTCAATTTGGGATAACGCATAAACCACAGTTGCATGGTCGCGTCCGCCGCAAATATTTCCGATTTCTGACAAAGACAAATTTGTTGCGCCTTTTAATGCAGCCATCATTATCTGACGCGCACGAACCAATCTGCGCGCACGCGAATTACCGCAAATTTCATCAAATGACAAAGACATTTTTTCACACATAGCCTTTACCATCGCAAGTGGTGTTTTATTTTTTGCCAACACATCACCCAATAAACGCGACGCAACATTCATATCAACACGTTCACCCATCAATTCTGTATATGTTTTGATTTTGCTTATCACGCCGTCCACCAAATGACCATCCGCAGCAATAGATTTAGCCAATTCTTCGGCAACATTCATATCAACCCCACCACGAACCAACATAGAACGACGCACAAAAGTATTTGGCTGGGCAACATCAACAACCAAACCAGATGCAAACAAAGATTGAACACGTCTGTCGAAACCATTCAAAGCATTTGGCGCAACATTAGATGTCAACACGATACATTTACCCGCAGCCTTCAAATCAAGGACCAATTGCAAAAATTCATCCATTGTTGCGCGTTTCCCAGCCAGCGCACAAACATCATCCAACATAAATATATCACAATTACGACAATAGTCTTTGAATGAAAATATAGTTTTTTCACGAAGTGAACGTGCAAAGTCAGCAACAAATTGTCCGCCATTCATTTTCACAACACGTTTTTCAGAAGAATTATAGATACAATCAAGCAACATAGATTTTCCGCAACCACTGGCACCATAAATGAACAGTTGTGAAAACGAAGCGTTGCCCAATGCTATTTTTTTACAAGCCGCCACAGCGAACATATTTTCATCACAACAAACAAATTTATCAAAACCGTTTTGTTTTATTTCTTTTTTTGTCGGAACATATTCGCAAACAACATTATCATTAGCAGTTTTAACAGTATTGCAAACACCACCAACACAAATATTCATATCCAAAGAAAAATCCGCCGCTGTATCTCCAAGGATTTTTCCATATTCCCTTTTGACATAGTCGGCGGTAAATTGATTTTGCGCAACAACATTCAAACAATTTTGACAGACATTAAATTGCAGCGGTGCAACCCAGGTCTGAAACGCAGCAGAATCTATTTTGCTGGCAATCATCGCCTTGATTGATTCCACATTTACATTTTGTTTTGTCGCTATTGCTTGCATGACTTTTGCTCCTTGTCCTTCCTAATCAAAAGAGTTTGCCATTACTTTTGCGGATAGTATAAAACCACCCCGCGTACAAACACGAAATCTTTATTTTATATTTGTACGTGCCTACTCTTTCTCTCACTTTTGGTGATTGATTCAAAAACAACCAAATCATTCGTTTCAAACCAGTTTTTTTTATTTGACAGATTCAAAACAAACCGTTCTAAATCAACCACACTTTTGTTTTTTTGACTGATGTTTATCAATCGTTTGGGTATGCCAATAATCTATAAGATTTATTTCTGTTTGCAACCGAATGTTCAATCTTTTTTGAACATTTATTTTTTGACAACGATTCGTTTTTTTCTTGGTTTTTCGCACTTTGTATATACATTGTATATACATATAAAAAATCAATTTAGAACATATCCGCCGTCTTGTTTTCTTATTAAACCTTGTAATTCCAGAACGACTAAATCAGACTTGATTTCCGGAACAGTTTTTTTGACAAGATTTGCCAATACAGATTCTGACACGGGAATCATTCCTAACTTATCCAGAATATCATTTTGTGGTGTATTATTTTTTTTCTTGGTCACACTTTTTTCATCATCAAAGAAATCTTTTGATGACATACACAGTGTTGCACGACCACTTCGTATCAAAGAATTTGGTCCCATGCTTCGTGCGTCAGTTGGGTGTCCAGGCACCGCAAATACAGGCTTTTTATAATCAATTGCGAATCGTGCGGTGGTCATACTGCCTGATTTAATATCTGCTTCGCCCAAAATCAACAATTCAGACATCCCTGCAACCCAACGATTTCTTTGAACAAAGTTTTGTGCAACCGGCTTCATCCCAACAGGCATCTCGCTTATCACACAACCGCGTTCCAAAATTTCATAATAAAGCGATTCGTTTTCAATTGGCCATATATAATCAACCCCACCTGCAAGCACCGCAATCGTTTGCGCATTTCCACCCGCATTCAGCGCCCCACTATGCGCAGCCGAATCGGTTCCCATTGCCATACCAGACACAACAGCGTAATCGTGCACAGCAAAACTTTGCGCCAAATCTGATACAAAATTCATACCTGCCGCCGTAGAATGACGTGTTCCAACAATCGCCACTTTCTTTTTTTTCAATGTTTCAATATTTCCGCGCACACTGATTACAATCGGATGATTTTTTACATCTAAAAGTTCATACGGATAAAACGAATCGTCTTCGAAAAGATATTTGATGTCCAATTCATTCGCCATATCAATTTCGCGTTTAACAGAATCAATAAAAGACTGTGTTAAATCTAACGAATCGATTACCGCATCTAAACTATCATATTTTACACGCAACGCATTATACCGCGCCGGTCCAACCCCGGGTGTTCGCAATATCAAAAGTTTCTTTAACAAATCATTCATAATAAAAAAGATTGTAGACCAGCCCACAATCTTTTTTAAGCAAAAAATTCACAGATTGTTTATTCTTCTATCCACATAAAGTAATAACCATCATTCAGATACTTATTTACCGTTGCATTACCTACTTTATCTCTCCAGTATGCTTCCCTATTACCGGCATGTATCATATCTACACGTGGATCTTCTTCTATTTCTGCCTTAACCGCGTTGATAATAGAAACCAAATCTATATCACCTGGTACAACTGTCGTCCCCGTATTCGCCTGAGGCTTAACCACAGTATTATAAGATTGTGCAGGTGTTATGACTGGAAATCTGGAACCAGAACTCGCCGTTGAACCAGTAGAAGTGGTAGTCGTAGTTGTCGTTGTCACTGGCTTTTTCACCTTGGCACTGATTGTCCCAATACGCGAAGTTGACCCATCCCCAGCCTTGGCTGCAGCAGCTGTTGCAGCTTTTGGGGTTGCCACCTTGGCTGCTGAAACCGCACGTGCAGGTGTTGCCGACGTTGTTTTTGTCGCAGAACCAGAACCTGGCAACGCAGAAGAGCCAGAACCCAAAACACGCACAGACGAAGCCGCAAAAGACGTCACTGGCACAAACAACAAAGCAAAAATTAAAAGTTTTTTCATTTTACTTTCCTTTTTTATTTAACAAACTCATCTATAAGTTTTTTTGTATCTTCATCAACACTTTCGTACTTCAGCACAGTCAATGCATCAACTATTCTTTTATATTCTGCATAATTTTGCTTTTCCAAAACCAACAACTGGGAACGATACAATTCTGCATCAGACAATTTCTCAGACTTTTGTCCCATCACAGCACCACCAATAGCCCTGTTGCCGAACAATTCCATGGCACCGACACCAAGTCCAGCACCGCCAACCGTACTAGCAACAATGCCACCAATTCTAGCGCCTTTCTTTGCGTCCAAAATACGTTTTTCCATTTCTTGTTCATTCGCCCAAGAACCACATTCAATATTTTCACCCCACATGAAATATTTCGCAGGAACATCTGCCACAGATATTTTCGAATCGTCAGAACGTAATTCTACACGCGTAAAACAAACATTATTTTGTGGGTTATTCATATCTTCGGTCATAGAAGCATAATCAGAAGTATTGCTATATCTTGAAGCCCAAACAAAAGTATTACCAATACCAATATTATTGTTTATGCAGGCGTTTTTTTCTGCTTCGCGTCTGTCCACTTCTGGTTCAGTTGAAACAACCACAGATGCGCCATTAACACTAGCAACACCATTTAACTGGTTCACAGACGCAGTACGTGGCACAGGCGCAACCATTTTACTGACCACAGACGGGCGCGCGTTCTGTGCGGCATTCGCCCCGCAAAACAGTGTAGACAAAACAAGCATAGAAACAAAGTATTTCATATTACATTCCTCTTATGCTTCTAATTATATCACAAAAAACAGTCAAAAACAAATTATAATTAGAAAAAAATTATTATTTTTTCCATTTCCAAACAACTTTGGATTCTTTGCCGGAAAAAAGTCGCAAAATATTTTCCCGATGACGCCACGCGCAAAGCCCAGAAATAGCCAAGAACCCAAGTCCCACGCCAAACCCCATAAAGAACCCCAGCACTGGCATCAAACAAAACACTGTCAGAGCACCAGCCGAAGAAAAACCAGTAGTCAATGCCACAATCAACCATTCAATTCCACACACAATAAAAAGAATCGGATTTATTGCCAACAATACACCAAAAAGTGCAGATACCCCCTTGCCCCCGCGAAAGCCCAACCAAATTGGGAAGCAATGCCCTATTATCGCGACAAAGCCACACCAAACACCAAAAACATCGCCACCGACATATCGCCCAAGCAATACAGCAAATACAGCCTTGAACATATCCAACAACCAAACGAGCCCCGCCAGCCGCAGTCCACCAACCCGCATAACATTGGTTGCCCCGATATTGCCAGAACCAACTTTCCTTATATCACCTTTGTTAAATAATTTCGCGACAAGCAAGCCAAAAGGAATCGACCCCAACAAATAAGAAATGATTATTGAAAAGATATAAGACATATTATTTTTCCTTGATTTTGTGTTTGTTTTCTATACAATAACATAAAATCACTTAAAAACAAAAGGAAAATTAAAGTGGCAAATCATAAATCTTGTAAGAAAAGAATTTTGGTGACAGAAAAAAAGAACGCAATCAACACTGCACGCAAAAGTGCTGTGAAAACCGCGACCAAGAAGGCTTTGGCTGCTATTGAATCTGGTGACAAAGCTGCCGCAGTTGCCGCAACCCGCGCCGCAGAAAGCAAAATTATGAAAGCAGCCGGCAAAACAATGCCAAAGAAAACTGCTTCTCGCAAAGTGGCTCGTCTTGCTAAAAAAGTTGCCAAGATTGCGTAGTTAAAAAATTTTTTTCGAACCGATCAAATCGGGTATGACGATACTTCGCTTGGTTAGGTTTATCACAGTCCTATAAAAAAACACCGCCCCCGGCGGTTGTTTTTTTACCCCACCAGGGGTATTCCTCGCCTGGGGCGGGGGGCATTCCAGATAGTTCGTTTTTACAGAACCAAAAGCAACAGTGTCATCCCGAGCAAAGCGTGGGGATCCAGTTATAACAGTGTTGTTCGGCAAAGCCGAACCCTTTTTATCACCTGGATTGCCACGGTCGCGTGCAACGCTCCCTCGCAATGACAAAAGCCTTTTGGCTTTTGCTACACCACTCCCGGTCTTTGACCGTACCCCCCATAGGGGAGAATTGAACGGAAAATTTTAATTCAACGGAGAACCCCAATGTTGTTGAATACTGCGTTCGGCATCCATAGGACTAATCAAAACCTGCGGCGTCAAGATAACAACCAAGACTTCCCTTGTGGCAGATGTATCACGCGATCCAGACAGCGCCATAAAGTCTGCATCACCCAAACCATAACGCGTATCATTATTCTTTTGCTTTTCAAAGCCGGATACAACCAACATTTGACCAGATTCCATAATAACTTCCTGCATAAACGAACGTTCTTCTACCTCTGGCAATTGGAGGGTGACCGCACCAATCGTTTGCGTTGCCATTTTTAACAATTCACGCACAGACATTTTGAACAACAGCAAAATTTTCCCATTTTCCAAAACATTCGGCAATAACTGCATTGAAAAACCAGTTTCCAAATCGTCTTGGTCAACCGTACTTGATTCGACCGTAGTAAATGTCCGCGATTCGAAACGTTTGATATAACCTATGGTCTTGGTATTCGTCACAGGCGCAACACGATTATTACGCGTTGTCACGCCAACATTCGTCACAAGCGACACCTTACCCTGCTTTGCCAAAGCCTCAATCAGCGCGTTAGTTCCGGCGATTCGCGCCATAGAACCATTATTGATTTGATCGTTTGTATACGCGCCTTCGACAACATTGCCTGCTGCATCCAAATGCGTAGCCCCGGTCACCGCAGAAACAGCATTAGATAAAACCGCCACATTCATTGACGAAGTTTCTGTTGATGCCAAATTATTCTTTGGATTCGCAACCAAATTCAACCCAGATGCAGAATTTATCGCGGCCGCCAAATTCAAGCCAAACGCAGATTCATTAGATAATGATACCTGTAAAACCTTTACATCTATTGTCACCAACTGCGAAAGTCTTTTATTTTGTTTCGCAATATAATCGCCAACACGCGCCAATACCGACGGCGATGCAGTCACAGTAATCGTTCCCAAACTGCGCGATACAGTAAATTGCGCATTTTTAGAATTATTTATAATAGAATTGATTGTTGATTCAACTTCGTCCCATTCTTTTAATGTAGATTCCAAAGATACGTGATTACCACTGTCTGTTTGGACCGAAGATTGATATGACACATCTGTCCCCAGCGCAAACAGAGTAAAAGTCCTTGTTTCTGTTTCATAAAACACAATAGAATCTTTATCATAATACCACAACAAGTCTAAATCCGTTGCGATTTGAGAAAGCAGACCCGACAATTTTCCGGTATAGGCAACATCTACAGTCTTGCGTAATTTTTCAGAATCAACCTGGCTGTCTATTTTAACAGGGATGCTCGTAATAGAATTTATATCATTCGCCAAAACTTGTAATGTCACAGGTTCATTTAATAAGATAGTAATACCTGTATCTGTTTCAAATTTGGACGGCAAACTGTTTTTATGTTCCAAAAGCGTAGATTTATTTCCCAACCATACACCTTCCGAGGTAGAAACTGTATCGCCATCATAAATTTTCGCATGCGGATTTTTTGCCATTTCAAATGCTTCGTAAGCATTAACGAAACTTTGGTCAACTTCGGCGGACACTTTTGCCGATTCATGCAAGGTGCACCCAGACAACATCGTCCCGACACACAAAAACATCAAACATATATTTAAGCGAATTTTCATATTTGTCCCCTGTTTTCCCTCAAATTATTATCAGATTTTTTTATTCTTCCGAAGTTGAAACCACAACTACACGATTTCCTTTGTAAAATTTCGCATAAGGAACTGGTGTTGCCCGTTCAAAATTACGAACCAAAGCCGAAGCAACATCCATAAAGCGCCCCTTGAAAACCGCGCTGGCTTCTATTGGATATTCGCGTGCAGTCGTCCAAACCAAGTCCCAGCCAGATTTATCGCACCAAGATTGTAAAACCTGACGCAAAGTCTGACCGTCTGCAACAACCCAAGAACGAACTTGGTCTTGTGCCAACTCTGCGCTTCCTTCGTCTTCGACATATTCATTGACCGCGATTTCTGAACCGAATTCATCTGTCACGCCAAGAGCGCCAGAATTACATGTTTTTTCAGGCGCAAAACCTGCACGCTGAGCAAAAACGGCATACGCATCACCTGTGCCACCGCAAGCCTTGCGAGAACTGCGCGACATAGCCAATACAGAACCGCCATCATCTTCCATCATTTCACGACGCAAAAGCGGCATTTCTGCATTATTTGCACATTCATAATCAAACCCTTCGGGAATTATCATACCACTCGAAATATCTGGACCACCAGACCAACCCGTCCCAGTCGTAGTAATATTATTTTCGATTACTATGTCCGGACCGACATTTGTCACGATTCTTGGTTCTTCACCACAACCGATTTCGCCAGAACAAGCAATTTCAACATCCGCTTCTGAACCCGGCAAAGGCCACACAGGAATATCTGATTCAGCGTATTCTTCTTGGACGTATTCAACCCTTTCTTGGCCTGCATCGCCAAAAATTTCCGAAGTCACAACCTGGGGCAGTTCTGCAAAAGCAACACCAGACACAGCCATAATTGCGCCGAAAACAAAAACTTTCTGGAACATAATTCTTCCTTTCCTTTATGTATTATTATATTTTATTATACCAATTTCACCGAATCTGTGCAAGACTTAAAAACATAAAAATTACAAAAAAATATAAATTCATAAAAAATCGCACGAATCGCGAAAACATGTTATACTAAGACGCAAAGAATACATAAACCGGAGCAACAAAATGGAAAATATTACAACAACAGTTATGCTGATTATATGCACAATATGTTCGGTCAGCACTTTGTTTTTGCTTATAAATTTACACAAAACGATAAAAGAAGTCACCAAGGCCCAGACACTTCAATACAACCTGATTGTAAAGATGCAGAACATAATAAAGAACAAATCAACCGTCAACGAAACGGCAGACAAAGCAGAAATTATTTACCAAGATTTATTACAAGATTTAATTCCAATTATGGCTGCCATAGACATTATGCCCCGAACAACATCTGAACATCCGCTTTGGCGCGCGTTGGGGGGGATCATGGATGAGTATGCAAAAAATCCTTTTGTATTAGAAAAACTGCGTCGCGCAATAAAACTAGATTCTAATGTTGCACATAACATCAGTCATTATTTGAACCGTGCTAATATGTTTTTACAACATATGTCTGCAACGGACACAGACGGTATATTATCAACAACATTTACAGACGGGCTTTTAGGACAATCATTAACATTTTTTGCCCAAGCACAAACATTGGCATCAACTGATAAATGAAAAAATTAAACGAAGAACTTATCCGCAAAATTTCAACACTTCGTAAAGAGCCGAAATGGCTGCTTGATTGGCGTATTGCCGCTTTCAAAACATGGCAAAAAATGAAAGAACCCCATTGGGCAGAAATAGATTACGAACCGATTAATTATGATTCTTTGAATTATTACAACGAACAGAAAAATATTGATAATTCAGATTTGAAAAAAACTTATGAAAAGATGGGGCTTCCAGAATCTGAACAACGCGCACTGCTTGGGATGGCAACCGACACAGTCATAGACAGCAAATCTGTTCATACTTCTTATACTTCGGAATTAAAAAAATTGGGGATAATATTTTTGCCACTTTCCGAAGCTGTTCAACAGTATCCAGAATTGATAAAAAAATATCTTGGCAGTGTAGTCCCGGCAAATGATAACTTCTTTGCCGCATTAAATGCCGCGGTATTTTCAGACGGCACATTTGTTTATATTCCGCGCGACACAAAATGCCCAATAGATTTAGCAAGTTATTTCCGAATCGAAACCGCAAAAATCGGTCAATTTGAAAGAACACTTATTATCGCAGAAAGCGGTTCTTCACTTTCTTATATGGAAGGGTGCAGCGCCCCGCGTCGTCCAAATCATCAATTACACAGTGGGGTTGTTGAAATCATTGTTTTCGATAATGCGTATGTAAAATATTCAACTGTTCAAAACTGGTATACGGGAGATTCCGCCGTATACAACGATTTTAACAAATCAAAAAATGGCATATTAAACTTTGTGACGAAACGCGGAAAATGTTTCAAAAACGCAGGACTTGATTGGACACAAATTGAAATCGGTTCTGCAATGACGTGGAAATATCCGTCAACAATTTTATATGGTGATAATTCACACAGTGATTTTTATTCGCTGACCATTACACGCGGAATTCAACAAGCGGATACAGGAACAAAAATGATTCATATTGGAAACAATACAAAATCAAACATCGTTTCTTATGGTGTCGCAACAGATTATTCACGTCAAACCTTTCGAAGTCTTGTTTCTTTCTCTGGGGAAAACGGCAAAAATGCGTGTAAATGTGACACACGCATAATCGGCGATAATGCAATTGCAAATACAATTCCAACAGTTATTCATTCAAACGGCTTGAACGAACAATCACACGAAGCGACCACTGGTGCAATAGACAAAAACGCCCTGCTTTATCTTATGCAAAGTGGAATTGTAGAAGATGAGGCAATCGCGATGATTATTGGTTCCCAGGCTTCGCCAATAATTTCAAGATTACCAATGGAATTTTTGGTAGAATCAAAACAACTTATACAAATGGCTTTAACAAAAGAATAAAACAATGTTAGAAATAAAAAATCTTTGTGTATCAATGAACAAAAAACCATTATTGAAAAATATAAATATGGTTGTGAAAAAAGGCGCAAGACATCGCTTAGCCGGACATAATGGTTCTGGAAAATCTACACTGGTGAATACAATCGCAGGCGATTCGTCTTATACGATTGATTCTGGAAAAATAATTTTTGATGGCATTGATATAACAAATGAAAACGCTACAACACGTGCATTGATGGGAATATTTCTTGGTGCACAAAATGTGCCAGAAATTCCGGGACTTACAATACTAAGTTTTCTTAAACATTCTATTGCTGCGCATCATCATTTTGAAACAGGTCATGATTTATCAATGGGAGATTTCTTGGAAAAATTGGAATCTGCGCGTGAACAGTTAAATATTCCAAAAGATTGGTTGAATCGTTATGTGAATGTTGGTTTTTCCGGTGGAGAAAGAAAACGTTTAATGTTATTACGTCTTGTTTTATTACAACCAAAGTTTGCCATATTGGATGAACCAGATTCTGGCGCGGACAAGGACGTTCAAAAACAAATCATAGACACTATAAATAATATGAAAGACACAACCTTTTTATTCATCTCTCACCAGGACAATTTTTCTTCGGCAATAAAAATATCACAAACTACCACTTTATCTGGGGGCGAAATTGTGATAAAATAGGACTATGCAATAACAAAGGATGTATTATGCAAAAAGAAAGAAAACAAAATAAAACACAATTAAAATCATGGCTTTTGACCAGACCATTGGGATTTGCTTTGCTTTGTATATGCTTTGGCACATTATTTGCCTTGGTATACGCACTGGTACAAACATTGTTTGGAATCGAAAGTTTTATACCAATTTATGTGCTTTTTACATTATCTTTTATATTATCTGCTTGGTACATGATAAAAAAATTACCGCACGAAAAAATGAACCAAAGCGATTTTGTTGCAATAGCAAATGGTACAAATATTATTTCTATTGTGGCATCATTTGTTGTGATATACGGTGTTGCTTTTCGTGGCTTTTTCATCGGACGTGATGTAATGGCGCTTTATTTGTTTCACCCGACAACATTCTATACACTGTTTGGAATATCGGTATTTGTTTCACTTTATTTAATAGGCGTGACAATATCTGGAATTTACGCAAAGTATAAACGCGCCGTCACATTGGGAATCAGTCCGTGGAAGGTTATTTTATCAATGCCTTTTGCATTTTTAATGATGTGGACACCGGGATATTTAATCAAAGAAAAAGAAAATGTAAAACCAAACTTGGAAATCAAATCAAATTGGTATTCAAAGTTTAACAAATGGGTTTTGGCAAATGCTAATAACACTTTATTTATGTTTTTGATTCTGCTGTTCATCAAAAGTTTGGGCGCGGGTATAACGACAATGATATTTTCTGCTTTGTTGTTGGTTATTTACGCGTTGTGGTATACAAAATACAAATCAAATTTTGTTAAAAGTATCAATGACGGATATGCAATGACAGTGGTTGGAATAAATATCGCTGTGTTATTGGCTGTTATTGCCGTCCAGATAATATAACCCAAGGGAAAAATTTATGAACAACCTGGTATTTTTCATAGCATTAGTATTTATCTTGTGGGTGGGGCGTTCGCTTTTTATACCGCTGTTGTTTGCAACTTTTTTGTGGTATTTATTAAACGCAATCGCCGCATATTACAGAAAGATTATGCCATGCTATAAAATATCGACCGGCACATGTCGCGTTCCAACCAGGTTGTATAACTTTACATCCGGCGTATTATCTTTGGCAACAGTCGGTGGAATCATATATTTGTTCGCAACCCAGATTCAGCCTATGTTATCCGAACTTTACAATTCAACCCCGGTATTACAGCAAAAATTATTGATTTTTTCAAACTATATATCACAAAAGACAGGTGTCACTATTGATATGAATTTGATACCAAACCTGCCCCAAATTGCGGGATATGTTGGCTCTTCTTTGGCGGGTATCGCAACATCTATTGGAATGGTTTTGATATATTTGATATTTATGTTTGTAGAACAAAGTTCTTTTAGTAAAAAACTGGATGCGATGCCATTGTCAAAGTTAAAGTCTAAAAAATTGCGATATATTTTAAGCAGTATTGACGAAAATATGAAAAAATATTTGTTTACCAAAACTTTCGTTTCCGGTGCAACAGGGCTTTGTGCTTATATATTGCTTCGAATCATCGGTCTTGAATATGCCAATGTTTGGGCATTTATAATCTTCGTATTGAATTATATTCCAACAATCGGTTCTATATTGTCATGCGTGTTGCCTATTGCTTTTGCGCTGATAAGTGGCGACACATGGCATCTGCCCCTTTTCACAGCAATCGCACTTATATCACTGGAAATCGTTTTCGGAAATATTATCGATCCAAAACTGACCGGAAAGACATTAAATATTTCCACATTGGCGATATTGATAAATTTGGTGTTTTGGGGAATGATTTGGGGACTGGCTGGCATGTTCTTCAGTGTGCCTATCTTGGCAGCGGTATACATCACAACTGCGCAGTTTTCATCCACTCGCTGGATAGCAACGCTGCTTTCCACAGACGGTAAGATTCCAGACGAAACAGTAATCGATTAAATTCGGTTTAACATAGCAATCGCATTTTCAAGAATGATTTTAGCAGACACAGAATCAAGTTCTTGCTTTATTTTTGATATGCTTTTGCGTCCTATTTCTTCTTGGGCAGACATGCTTGTCAAATTTTCCGGGATAAAGATTATTGGCAAATCAGCCAAAGCAGACAAATCGTCCGCAAATTTACGCACCATTTGCGTAGTTTCCGACTCTGTTCCATCTTCAAAAATGGGTAAACCAACAACGATTCCAGAAACTTTTTCGGCTTTTACAACATTCAAAACATTTTGAATCAATTCAGACTGATTTTTCACAGAAATTTGTGGTCGCACAAAAACAAAACCGCGGCTTTCATCAGAAATAGCAAGACCGCATCGACGAAGTCCCCAATCAATCCCAATTATGCGCCCAAAGCGCGGAAAATCCTTGTAATCAGACAAAATCATTGTATAATAACCCTTACGACAATAATAATAGGATTCAAAATGGCATTTAGCAAGCAGCAATTACATAAATTTGCAAATTTAATTAAAATTGAAATATCCGATGAAAAACTGGAAAAAATGAATATCGACGGCGTTATCGACTGGCTCGATAAATTACAGAAAATCGATACAACCGGCGTAAAACCAATGCTTTCACCGGCAGAACATAAATTACCATTGCGCGATGATATTGTGACTGAGCCAAATATGCGCAACGAAATCTTGGCAAACGACCCTGATAAAACTGGTGTATCACGCGGCTATTTTGCTGTTCCAAAAGTAATGGACGGAGATTAAAATGACAGAAAAAAATAAAATTTCTTTAAGCCTCACTAATGAACCAAGTTTTGAAGACAAGTCTTATTGTACAATACTGCTGAATACAGATAGTGAACATGTGAAAAAATTTTTGAATACAATTCCAAATTTCGAAGGACGCGGTCCGGCTAGTGACCGTTGCAGTTTCTTGGTTTCAACCACAAACCAGACCGAAACACATATCTATGTTCCATGTGTTGGTGTTCCAACGATGGAAGAAACTGCGCCAAAAACAAAAGAAATAAAAATCAGAATGTATCCAAATATATCAAATTGTAAATGTAAATCGAATAGTGATTGCCCAAAACTTATTGCATCTGGTGAATGCCCTTCGCCGTTCGTGAAAAAGTACATTGGTGAACTTTTATTACCAAGCACATATCAAGAAAGATAAGAAGATAGGAAAGAACGATGATAAACCTGACAATTAAAGAAGCCTTGCAAAAACTTAAATCTCGTGAAATCAGTGCGACTGAATTAACGCGTGCGTATTTGAATCGTATTGAAAAATACGGTTGCGAATTAAATTGCTATATCACACAAACGCCGGAACGCGCGCTGGGTGACGCTGCGGCGGCTGATGAACGTTATGCAAACGGCAATGCCTTGGCTTTGGACGGTATTCCTATTGCGATGAAAGATTTATTTGCAACGCGTGGCATTCGTACAACTGCGGCGTCCAAAATGCTCGAAAATTTTGTGCCAGAATACGAATCGACAATATCACAGAAATTTATTGATGCAGGCACAGTATTGCTTGGCAAATCGAATTTGGACGAATTTGCAATGGGAACATTTTCAAAAACTTCGTTCTTTGGCGCACCAGTAAACCCATGGCAACGCGAAAAACATTTAACCGCAGGTGGCTCATCTGGTGGTTCAACAAGCGCGGTCGCTGGTGGACTTGCCCTTGGTGCAACTGGGACAGACACAGGCGGCTCGATTCGGTTTCCGGCTTCCATTACTGGACTTGTCGGAATGAAGCCAACGTACGGTTTGTGTTCACGTTGGGGCTGCGTCGCGTTTGCATCAAGTCTTGATACACCTGGTCCAATTGCACGCACTGTGGATGATGCTGCCCTACTCTTGTCTGTTATGGCAGGACATGATGCCAAAGATTCAACAAGTAGCCCAAACGCCCACTTTGAAAGCGACGGCAATTTACAACCAATTTTGGGCGACAGTAAAAAATTGCGTATTGGTGTAATCAAAGAATTTAATAATGTTCAAATATCCGATGATATGAAAGCATTATTTGAAAAACGAATCGCAGATTTGAAATCTTTGGGTGCAGAAGTGGTCGAAGTTTCTATTCCAAATATTTTGGACGCTTTGGCGGCGTATTATATTATTGCCCCAGCAGAAGCATCTTCAAATCTTGCGCGTTATGACGGTATGAGATATGGCTTGCGCGTTGAAGGGGTTGATTTAGAAGATACCTATAAAAAAACACGCGCAGCAGGCTTTGGCGAAGAAGTCCAACGACGTATGCTGATTGGAACTGCGGTATTATCATCTGAATCTTACGAAGTGTACTTTATGCAAGCGGCACGTGTTCGTCGCATGATTTCTGATTCTTTCAATCGCGCATTTGAACAATGCGATTTGATTGTATGCCCATCAGGCGCAGGGACAGCGATGCCTTTAGATTCAGATTTAACCCCACTTGAATATTATGCACTTGATTTATTTACCGTCGCAATGAATTTAGCGGGAATTCCTGCTGTATCCGTTCCATGCGGTTTGGCGGGCAACGGTCTTCCATTGGGAATGCAGGTCGTAGGGCGTCGTTTTGACGATATGCGTGTGTTGCAACTGGCAAAACATATTGAAACTGCCGCAGGCATTGATAACCGTCCAACAACAATAATGGGTGACTAAAAAATGGTGAAAAAAGTAGAGATAAAAAAACTGGTGGCCAGAAGAGGAATCGAACCTCTGACACAGGGATTTTCAGTCCCTTGCTCTACCAACTGAGCTATCTGGCCATCCGTAAGGGCTATGTTAAAGTATAAAAAAACAAAAAGCAAGGAAAAATAAAATGTTTACGATAAAAGGCAAAACGCAAGAATGGGAAGTAGTAATTGGCTTGGAAACGCACATAGAAGTTTTATCCAACAGCAAAATTTTCAGTGGTGCATCCGCTGATTATAACCCGACTGTCGCCCCAAATACCCAGGCTTGTATGGTTGATGTCGCTATGCCCGGCATGTTGCCAGTATTAAATAAATACTGCGTTGAACAAGCGATTAAATTCGGACTTGGCATAAACGCCGAAATCTCTAAACATTCCAGATTTGCCCGTAAACAGTATTTTTACCCTGACCTGCCCCAAGGTTATCAGATTTCTCAACCTGCTGAAGAACCACCGGTTGTTGGTCGCGGCTGGATAGAAATTATGGGTGATGACGGCAAACAAAAAAAGATTTTAATCGAACGCGCCCATTTGGAACAAGATGCTGGAAAATTAAAGCACGACGCACATCCGACAAAATCTTTTGCTGATTATAATCGTACAGGGGTGACATTGCTTGAAATTGTCACATTCTTGGACACAAAAAATCCAGAAAATAATTCTTATATTTCGTCCCCTGATGAAGCAGAAAGATACCTTCGTCAAATTCGCGAAATCGCGCGCGCACTTGGTGTATCCAAGGCAAATATGGAAGAAGGTTCCATGCGTGCCGATGTCAATGTTTCGGTTCGTCCTGTTGGTTCAAAAACTTTTGGGACACGCACAGAAACAAAAAATATGGTATCGTTCAAATTTATAAAAACAGCAATTGAATATGAAGCGAAACGTCAAGTAGAAATACTTGAAAACGGTGGCACTGTTTCACAAGATACGATGCGTTATAATCAAGGCGATGGCACAACATCCGTTTTGCGCAGCAAAGAAGATGCGCTTGATTATCGTTATTTCCCAGACCCAGATTTACTGGAATTGGAAATTACCGACGACGAAATCGAACGCATAAGAAAAACTATGCCTGAATTGCCGACCGCGACACGCGCACGCTATATCAACGAATATGGTTTACCTGAATATGATGCAACACGTCTTACCGAAACTGTCGATATTTCGCGTTGGTATGATGCAGCGGTAAACGGTAAGAAAGAACGCGCAAAACCGGTTGCGAACTGGTTGATTTCTGAGTTGTTTGCTCATCCAGAAAATATAGATATTGAGAACAAGATTACTGAAAATACCGATCCAGATGCACCACGTATTATCACACCTTCAACACTTGCCGAATTGGTTGATATGATTGCTACATCCGAAATCAATGGCAAGCAAGCCAAAGAAATCTTTATCAAAATGTTGGACGGTGAACGTGGTACAATTCACGAGATTGCAGATAAGTATGGTATGAAACAAATTACAGACACATCTGCAATTGAATCTGCTGTGGACGAAGTAATCAAAAACAACCCTGCCCAGGTTGAACAATACAAATCTGGCAAAGTTGGCTTGCTTGGCTTCTTTGTTGGCAATGTAATGAAAGCAACCCACGGTCAAGCAAACCCCGCAATGGTAAGTGATTTATTAAAACAAAAATTAAACTAAATAAAAAAGGAGTAAAAAATGCCAAAAATTTTAGTTGCAAGATACAGTGTCATCGAAGGTCTGGTATTTGAGACAGTAAAAGAAAAAGGAAGACCTTTGCCAAAACATAAAAAAGAAAGAAAAACATCAGTTGTTGAGAACAAAAAAGCAAAGAAAGTAAGATTTAATCGTTCAATGGGACGCTCTTCTTCATCAAGGAATGTCGCACCATACACGAATATTGTATTAAATGTTATCGAACAAGAAATCACAAACAACTATTCCATTGAACCAATAACACAAACTTCAAAAAGTCATAGACAATATGACAAAAAGGCAACATTGAACTTAAAGAAACTGCGCCAAACAAAAACGCTGATGCAAAACGCATCCTTTGATTTCTATCAAGAAGAAAGATAAGAAATATTATGCAGAAATTCTTTATACAAACTTTTGGTTGCCAAATGAATGTGTATGATGGCGAGCGAATTGCCGCCATGTTGGAAACACACGGCATGACACGAACAGACAATGTCGAAGATGCAGATTTAATAATTTTGAACACTTGCGCTGTTCGTGAAAAGGCGACCAATAAAGTTTATTCTGCGCTTGGTCGTATAAGACGCGCAAAAAAAGAATCTGCATTGTTCGGAATCGTTGGATGCGTGGCGCGCGAATCTGGCGCTGATGCTTTCAAACGCATTCCTGAATTAAATTTTGTTTTGGGCCCACAAAGTTATCATAAATTGCCAGAGATAATTAAAAACCCAGATGCAAAGTTATTAAATATCGATCTTGGCGGTCTTGAAAAATTTGATGAATTACCACAGATTACAAAATCGCCAACTGTCGCATACATTCCAATTCAAGAAGGATGCAATCATTGCTGTACATATTGTATTGTACCATATACACGTGGTCGTGAATTATCAAGACCTTTTGATGACATTGTTGCGGATACAGTAAACGCTGCAAAAACAGGCGCAATTGAAATTTGTTTTCTTGGTCAAAACGTAAATGGATATAAATACACTGATAAAAATGGTAAGTTATTTCGTCTTTCTGATTTAATACGCGAAGCGGCTAAACTGCCCGAAATCTACCGTATACGCTTTACTTCCAGTTATCCAACAGAAATGACTGACGATTTAATCGAGATGTTCGGCATCGAACCAAAATTGTTGCCGTTTTTAAATATGCCCATTCAAAGTGGTTCACCGCGTATATTAAAAAAGATGAATCGACCAGACGATTTAGACGCATATAAAACAATCGTTCAAAAATTAAAAAACGTTCGTCCAGACATACAAATATCTTCTGATTTTATTGTTGGCTTTCCAGATGAAAGCGATGAAGATTTCAACGAAACGCTTCATATAGCGCGCGAAATAAAGTATATAAATTCGTATTCTTTCAAATATTCTCCGCGTCCACATACAGCAGCGGCACTGATGCCAAATCAAATAAGCGAACAAATAAAATCTGTACGTCTGCAACAACTTGATTCATTGCTAAATGAAAACCAGCGCGAATTTAATATATCTTGTATAGGTCGCGAAATGCTTTGTCTGTGTGAAGGCGATGACAAAACAGGTCGTCATCTGGTATTCCGTACACCATATATGCAACAATGTATTGTTGAAAAACCAGATTTTGAAATCGCGCCTTTACAGAAAATAAAAATAACAGATGCGAACAAAGCATCACTTCGTGGTGAAATAATCAAATAAATCAAAATACAACTTTGGCATTTAATGAGAGTTTATAATAAGTATCAAAATCGTCTTTGATTGCGCCAACATTTATTGATGCACCAACACTATCAATCACGGACATAAAACCAACATTCAAATCTGCAAACCAATTACCATTTGTCCCGACCATACCAGACGCACCATATTCATATTTAATTCCGTCCACAACGAAAAAGTATTTTGCGTTCAGCCCACCATGAAGAAACGCATCTGTTTCAGATATATCCGCAACATGATACGGTTGATACGCAAAGCCAACAACTGGCGCAAGGGTTATACCCGGCTCTAAAACAAAATCATACCCAGCAGACAAATCAGCATAAAAAGATGTTCCGGTCGGATTATTTTTTATTTCGCCATTTTCTGAAATATAATCAGCAGAAAAATCAGTCAATGAAAAACCAAGTGATTCAACCAACCAAAATTTATTAAACATCTGTTTTGATTTAACATCCAAACCATAGGACATTCCGGAAAACTCATTCAAAGAATCACTGTAATCAAACCGCGCCAAATTCAAACCAGCATAAAAATACAAATTATCATATTCGTATCCAAAATAAAGCCGACCACCAACACTGTCTGTTTTATCAGACAAAATATAAAACGGTTCGACACCAATACCAGTATTACTTTCACCTTTTAACGAATTCATCAAAGAAAAACCATTTAACATTTTAACAGGGCGAAGTAAAATATCGTGACTGAACCTGTATGACAAATTCTTTAACCTGTTTAATTCATTCATATCCGCTGCCCTGTCCAAAGCTTTTAATAACTTATCGTTTGGATGTCTTTGCCTGATTACATCAAGGGCAGAAAATTGCTTGTAATCTCTATCTTCTGCTTCATTAAAAATCTCTTCATAATTGGTTGCACGAACAATGTGCAAAATTATACCACCACCTGTTTTTTCTGGTGCTACCGTATACATTTTATCCAAATCTTCAATTTTAACTTTGATAAAATCTATAACAGACGTATGATTCACAATGACATTTTCTTCCACAGTATCAAGCCTGCCTATAACCAAAGATACATTATTCCCACTAAGTTGTATATTTTCTGTACTGCTTTGCCATTTGCCAAAGTCATCCATTACTATTGAAGAATCTTTTATGAGAAAAGAATTGGCGGTTATATCGTGAATTTTATCAAAATCAAAATTCTCATAATTTTGTATAGTGACATCAGGCTTTTCACCGTCCAACATATTTATACTTGTAATTTCTGATTCGGAACGAATAATTTGATTTACAGGACCACCATGTGCATTTATACCATCAATTGTTCCAGAATTATAAACAACCAACGGTTTTCCATCTGTATCTATAACGGCATTTATAGCGCCGGAATTATATAAACGCAAAGTGTCATTCATCGATATTGATGCACCGTTCACAGGACTGATAACCACATCATTATTGACGGTGACATTTATATCATTAAAAGAGTCTATTGTGGCATCTGCATCATAAGTATACGCATTGACATCCACACACCACATAATTGATAAAATCAAAAATAGGTATTTTTTCATAACACTACTTATGCTAACACATTATGAAAATTTATAACAACAAAAAAATCCCGTTAAAAAAACGGGATTCAAAGCGAAACAAGGAAAGTTTTCTAGAACATATAGCGAATACCAATATCACCACTGAAATCATGCATTCCAGAAGCGACATCAATATAGTTATAACGCGCTGCTACATCAACAGAATAGCACCCAAAAGGCATATCTAATCCCAAAGTAGCCATCGCAGAGAATCTTGTATTATTTCTCTTGTTTTCTATACCATCTGCTGTCCCTTTTGTATCAATAAATGCCATACCGGCACCAACACCTGCAAACGGTTGAATATAACGAAAATGCCCAATGTTCATATACGCATTAGCCATCAGTTCTATATTTTCAGAAGTGACTTTTACATTTTCCAAAGTACCAAAATCTTTTGTATCTTTACCCTTGGTAAAGAAAGAACCTTCTATTTCGAAACGCGCTGTATCATACATTGTTAAACCCAATGCAGCACGAACTTGATACAAATTCTGCGCAACACTTTTTTTGGTATCATTAAAATCATAATTCAAATTACCGTATGTAGCACCACCACGCAATGTGACATAAGGCAAAATGTCCCAACCAAAAAAATTGGTTGTTTCTTGTTTATAATCTTGCCCACCTGCAAAAGCCGGTGCAGCGATAAGTACTGCCATTGACGTGGCAATAAGTTTTTTCATAAGTTTCTCCTTTTGTTGCTGATTCATCTCAACACTTGGTATTGTATCAGACAATACACAACAATTATATAGGCATGTATCCATAGGATAGATTTCTTATATACGACAGAAACCGCCGTATACAAAAGATTTATTAAATCAATTTTTTAATAACAAAATCTGACAACATTAAACCAAAAGTACCAGTCACAGTAATAACAGAACCGAATTCGCGTCCACCATTTGATTGTGGGGTTGCGACTTCTGTTGAATACACCACGGGAAAATCTTTTATTTTTAATTCACGAACAATATGTCGAATTTTTGATGCCAACGGACAAACAGTTGTTTTTGATATTTTATCAATTTTGATTTTTGTTAAATCTGTTTTACGCGCCGCCCCCATTGACGATACAAACGGAATATTATTATCAAAGCACCATTTATACAGCGCAATTTTAGATGACACAGTATCTATTGCATCAATAACGAAATCTGGTTTTACATTTAATTTTGTATTTTCATCAAAAAACATATTGAATGTATCTACCACTATATCTGGGTTTATATCTGCAATGCGCGCTGCTGCGACCATAACTTTTGGTTTAGCAACCGTAGATTCCAAAGCAAACAATTGTCGATTTATATTCGATTCTTCTACATTATCAAAATCAACCAAAATTAAATGCCCCACCCCACTTCGTGCCAAAGATTCGATTGCAAAAGAACCAACCGCACCACAACCGACAACCATAACCGTTGATTTTTGTAATTTTGATATTGCCTCTTTCCCAAGCAATAAAGTTATTCTTTGCAATCTATCCATTTTTCAAAACCTTTGTAGTATTATCATATATAATATTCGCTATATTTGATTCGTTTTTTATTTTTGCAATTGCACCCACAACATCGACCAAAGGAACATTTTTATCAGCATCACTTTCAACCAAAATTTTATTTAATGGAATTTCTTCTATACGACAAAATCTGTCGTATAGAGCATTTTTACCAATTGAAAAATATATATTTTCATATTGTAATAATTTATTCAAAATATCTTCATTTTCATTAAAAGCATGTGCAATAATTATCGGCATCTCAGACTTTTTATATTGCTTTAATATATGCAAAATTTTGTCCCAAGCACCAACACAATGCAAACAAATGATTCGTTTTAATTTGATTGCTATATCAAATTGTTTAACAAAAACATCTATTTGGTGTTCCATATCTGGCTTGTGCTTATCCAGTCCTATTTCCCCAACCATATAATCTGAATTTGTTTCTAACAACTTTTTTAATTGTACATCAAAATCTTTTTCAACAGAATCTACAAACCATGGATGCACACCAAATGCACCGTATACACGATTATCCGTTTCCATCAAATCGATTATTTTTTGCCATTCAAATTCTTTTACAGCACAACAAACACATGCCTTTACATCATGTTGAAAATTTGGTGTAATATAATCAATATGAGTATGAGAATCTATTATTTTCATAAGAAACATTTAACCACAAAAATAAATATTTTCAAGAAATCGCCCTAAAACTTTTGTCGCATAGTAAATTCAGTAGTCCATTTTTCATATCCACGCGAATCGATATTAGAATTTTTATTGGTATAACTGAATGTTATCATGGGCACAAAGCCCCATATATCTATCTTACTATTTGACACGGACAGCGAATATCTTTGCGTAAAGTCGCGTTCAGTAATTTTGATATATTCATAATTTTTAACCGCCCAACGCGGTGCGTCATAATTCGTCCATGAAAAAGACGGTTCAAAATAAACAGCAAAACCCCACGGAATTTCTGCCCCAAAGCCAACACCAACATTATACCGCCAATTAGAATAAATATCGTCTTTAGCAGTTTCGCGTTCAAGCCCGCCAAACAACATAATGTATTTCGATGCATCAAAAGAATAAGACACGCGCGGCAAAATACCATAACTTTGACCATCCATATATTCGCCATATTCATCATAAGTATTATTCATAACGCGCAAAGTCAGTCCCGAAGATATTTTTCGCGTCCAATCATAATGAGTATCTATTTTTCCCCCAAGCGACCAATTATATTTATCCCATCCGTACCAACGTCGATTCGCAACAGCAGACACCCAAATATCACCTTTTTCCCACATATAACGCGGACCAGTGGCTGCTGATAAGTACAAGTCATCAAATTTGTGTTTGTTATAAATATTAGTATAAATGTTCCCTTCGTTTTTCCAGCCCCAATGTTCAGACAACTTGAACTCATAATTTCCGCCAAGCAAAAAATTATATCCCACCGCACTTTCTGGTTCAGGCAATACACGATGAAATTCGCCCCATTCGTTCCTTATATATTCTTCGCCCCCCGAAGCCTGATTGACATTATTATCAGGTGCAGCACCAAAATTAAACCAAACATTCCACCGCTTGTTCTTGCGCGCAACATAGCGCAAATACATCATACGTTGCTTTACGGCATCTGGTATATCTTTGCCCGCCATAGCGAGCCGCAAATGATAATCCGCACGATACCACTGATGTTTCATCATATAACAAATCGCCAGTTCATAACGCACTTTGGCTAAATCAGGTTGGTCGTCCAAAATCTTACGATAGATACGAATTGCTTCATCAACATTGCCTTTCTTTTGCTCTATTTGAGCCAATAAATACCAACGCTCTAATTCCACAGGCAAACTATTCGTCTTTGGCATTTTCGTCAAAATGCTTTGCGCCCGGGTATAATCACCAACAGCAACCATATTGCCAGCCAACTTAACAGCGTCCAGCGCAGACATAGTGACGGTTTTACTTTTTGAATCTTTTTTTTGATTTTTTACTTCGGTCTTGGCTTCCTCTGTTTTTATATCATCACCAGTATCAATCGCCCAAGAACAGCCACCTTGTACAAGACCGAAAAAAAACACAGATAAAAAAATTGTAAAAAACTTTTTCACCAGATTCTTCCCCATAATTTATGTCAAAAAATATCATAGAAAAAATTCACACACATTTCTATAAAAAAATCCCCCGCATTAACGGGGGATTTTCTATTTTTACAACTATATTTTATTTCATACCATAAGCACCTTGGAACCTAAATTCACGTGTTGTACCTTCGGATACAGTATGATCTTGTTCATATACGACTGTTCCTGTTGCTTCTTCCGGCGTAGTTATACCGTAATAATGATCATCAACAAGTTCTGTCACTTTATGTGCTGTTCTGTCACTGGTATCATCATCATGTGAAAAACGTGTGGTAATATCCTCAGCCGTCATACCGTCTGGCACTTTAAACGTAAATACACCATCATTTATCTCAACATCATACCATTGGACATTTGCCGCTTCACCAGTCAGTCTGACATCCTTGGCAACGCCATCACTACCAAATGGCATACTGATAAACGTTTTGCCATTTTCGTCTATTTTCAAATAAGCACTTTGGGTCATCAACTTCGCAGTTTCATCTTTGTTATAAAAGGTGTGTCCTGAATCACCCCAATTGTGTCCATAGGCTTCCTTGGCAGCAACATGATTTGTCCCATCAATAGATGCCTCTATGACCCCAATAGCGGTTCCTTCGTATCTTGCACCCTTTTGCGGTCTGACTGTTTCTGGCAAAATATCATATCCGCCTGCAAATACCATCACGCTTGAATGATTGGAACCATTATCTGTACCATCAACATTGCCATCTCCATCAATCGTCACACCTTCTAGTTTCTGAACATTAGTAGACGTGAAATATCCGAAATCAGAATACATCAAACCTTTATCAGAACCACTAGTATCAAATTTCCAATTTTGATTTAAATAATTCCATTTAACTGTCGCCCTTTCTTCATTGGTCACTGCATTAACATTGCCATTGTGATATTTATTAGCCAAATAAACATCACGAGCACTATCCAAATCTGACTGTCTTGTTGAATCTGTCGCTATCAATGTTTTAAGGTCTTCATCAGAACCAGATACGGCTACTAACTGGAATATTTTTCCTTTAAACATATCGGTATTTGTCGTGTCCCTATCAATAGTTTGACCATTTCCAACCGCCCTGACAATACGACCATTACCATCTATTTCAAAATTAAAAGCTGCATCTTCGGTATCAGCTAGTTTGAAATCAACATTGTCCAGTTTATAAACAGTATAACCAGCATAAGATGTTTTATCTGGGGCTTTTGCAGAACGAGATGCAACCACGTCGTGATACGAACCATCATCAGAAACAACTACTGCAGACGCCATAGAAGTAATTTCACTGTTCGAAGCAGCAACGTCTCCAACAACATTTGCTGCACGTGGTGCTGCTACGCCAGAACCGCTGTGACCGCCACCGCCGCCCCAACCACATGCTGTCAAAGCCAAAACAGATGTCAGAACAAAATAGTATTTTTTCATTTTTCTTTCCTTTGGTTAAGTCTTTCCATATACGCATACTGTCATAAAAATTTTATAAATGCAAACCTTTCATTATAAACTTTCGAATCAAATCAAATGGGATAACAAGAAAAGCAAGACCGAATATCACCAGCCATTGTTCGTGCGATAATGGCACAACACTGACCAAATCACCACCAAAACTTACCAAGCATATTGTTCCAAAAGTAATAACTAACGCGACAATTATAAACAAAGGGTTTTTTCCGATTCCTCGTAAAAGTCGCATATCATCCACGCGCACATTAAAGCCGTTAAACATTGCAAGCAACATCAGCAAAACGAATCGCGCGGTTAAATTTACAACTTCGCTATCGCCGAAAACCTGCCGTACAGCAGGAACCAACAACAAAGAAAACACGATTAAAAATTCAAAAGACGCCGCAATAATTTTTATCAAAGTTTTTCCCGCAAAAAGCGACGCACCTTTTGGTTGTGGTGGTACGTTCATATATTCTGCCTTGGCTGGCTCTCCACCAAAAGCAAGTGAATTCAAACTGTCTTCGCAAATGTTTATAATCAGTATTTGCACTGCAACAAATGCTGGCACAACAAACATTATCGGGTAAAAGACACTAAGCACTATCAAGATAATATTTATCGGCATTTGAAAAGCCAAAAACTTTTTCACATTATTCAAAAAGGTTCGTCCAAAAAGCACAGCGTCACTAATCGACACAAAGTTATCATCAGTTATAATAATATCGCCTGCCTCTTTACAAACATCAGTTCCACTGCCCATCGCGAAGCCCACATCAGCGCGTTTAAGTGCAGGCGCATCATTCGTTCCGTCCCCACACATACCGATACAAAGATTCATTTCTTGGGCAACTTTTACCAGTCGCAACTTAGTAGTTGGCACAGCACGCGCAATCACTTTTATTTTATAAAGATTCTTTTTAATATCGCTGTCCGTCATTGCGTCCAATTCACGCGCAGTCAAAAGTAAATCGTCGTCATTTTCAACTATGCCAGTATCCACAGCAATAGCACGCGCAGTATCTAAAATATCCCCGGTCACCATAATAACCTGAACACCTGCCCGCTTCATGCGTGCAACAGCAGCCGGGACTTCTTTGCGGACATCATCGCGAATACTTACCAAAGATATCAATGTCATATTATCTGGCAACTTTGAATTTAGTTTTTGCCCGCTTACAAAAGCCAGCGCCAAAATTCGTTTTGCTTGCTTTGCGTTCTCACGAACGATTTTCAGCATTTTACTTTTATTTATTTCGTGCGACTTTCCGTTTACATCAATATATTTAGTGACATGTTCAAGAATGATTTCTGGTGCACCAGTATAAAGCACAAATTGTTTTTTATCTTTTTTTCGCATCACACGCACAGCAGAAAATTTATTAGCACTATCGAATGGAATTTTGTCCAAAGGCATAATTTCTTTCTGAACAGATTTAACCAACGCAGACAAAGGGTCCAACGCAGAAAGCAATGCACGCTGGGTACTGGTTCCACCGACAATTTTTCCGTTTTCGTCAAATGCGGCCCCTGTATTAAACAAAATGTCAGCGGCGATAAACCTGGATATTGGCAAATCAGAATTAAAATCAACCTGCCCCCCGTCGCCGATATAATTAGTAATCGGAATTAAATTACCATAGGTCAATGTCCCGGTTTTGTCCGTACACAGAATTTGAATATTTCCAGCTTCTGGTATTTTGTGGGTATTCTTAGCCAGCACATTATGCTTTATCATATTGCGCGCGTTTTGCGAAACAATAATAGTAATTATGAACGGCAGCCCCTCTGGCACAGCCGCAGCAACGATAGTCAGCGCCACAATCAATACATTCAATATTTGATGAAAGATATAAAGAGAACCGCTTTGCATAAAAGCACTAAGCCCACCTGCGTCCATAACGATATTCGTCATCAGAACAACTGCGACAAGCGCGCCAGCAACATATCCAAATCGCCCAATATCCAGCGCCAGTTTATCAAGTTTTATATCTAAATCTGTTTTAACTTCATCTATATTACGCATAGCCAACAAAGTCTTGGCATTTTCTGTATCAATACCAACGCGTCCCACAACCATAAAGCATTCGCCGCTTTGCACAGTCGTTCCAGAAAACAGCAAATTTTTACTTGTATAATCATCTGATGTAATTTTTGCTTTGCGATTATACTTGAAACCAGTAATTGGTTCTTTAAGGCATTCTGCGCTTTCGCCATTAAGCACAGAATTATTCACATTTATTTTTCCGTCCAGTATATATCCGTCGGCCGGCACAGTTTCCCCAGACTGTAAAAACACAACATCACCAACAACGATGTCAGAGGTATTTACGGTCTTAAACTTTCCGTTCCGAACAACCATAACATGATGAACAGAAGTCCTGCTTTTCAAATCGACAGAATATTTCTGGGCTTTTAATTTAGTGATTGTTCCAATAACCCCCACACACAAAAGAACGATTCCAACACCGATTGGTTCTATATAACCGCCAAGACCAAACACAGCCAATACCAAGAACAAAACCAACATTCCGGCCAAGATTAAATTTATTTTGTCATGGAAAGTTTCCATAAAGAATTGCCACGCGGTTTTAAACTTTGCCGCCGGCACAGTATTAGTTCCGTATTTTTTTCTGCTTTGCGCAACCTGATTTGAATTTAATCCAACAATTTTCATAAGCATTTACCCTTTTGCATACATTAAACATTGTATCACAAAACAAATTCCAAAGCGATAAGGTTATATCAAAAAACACCCCAAAAGGGGTGTTTATTTCTGGTGGACGCACAGGGACTCGAACCCTGGACCCACTGATTAAGAGTCAGTTGCTCTACCAACTGAGCTATGCATCCAGAAACTACAAAACTCTCGCAATTATAAAGTATTTTATACAAAATGCAAGTTTTTATCATGCGGGCTTTTCCATCATCCTTAGGGAATCAAACCTGACGATATTTCATTATCTTTGATATAAAATACCCCTTGTAAACCCAACCTAAGGAGATATTTATGAAAAACAAAACTTTATTTTTACTAACATCGCTTTGCGGTATTACTTTGCTGACCAGTGCCTGCACAATGTGTCCAACACAAACTCATGACCGTGGCATGCATCACGAGCAATATAAAAAAGACAAAATGCACAAAAAACATGACAAAAAAGTCCACAGCTCAGAGCCAATTATATTCCAACAAACTTATACTGGTTCTGATGTAAAAAATGTTCGCGCGAATATGGAAACGCGCAGCAACTCTGGCGGCACCGCAGATATGGGAACTATTAAATTCAAAGAAACAAATGACGGCCTTAAAATGATGGTTGATTTGGTCTATCTGCGCCCAAACACAATATATTCTGCAAAAGTTTATCAATGTGGCGCATGCAATGACAATACATGCTGTGCAATGGAAGCAATGGCAATTGATTTGCCGAAATTATCAGTCAGCAACTCTGGCGACCGCTTGCAACAAACATATATCATTCGCGGTTTAACAGCGGCACAATTAAACAATGCTAAACTGGTATTGACGCGCGACGGCGGATACAAAGCCGCATGGGGCACATTGAAACAATAATCATTGTAAAAAACAGGGCGCAATTCGCGCCCTTTTCTATCTTGATCTTTTTGAAACAACACTTTTATTTACAGACCTTTGTTGTCCCAAATTTATGCTTGCTATTGCGTTTTTAAATTCTCTTCTTGCTTTTGCTTTTTTTGCCAAAGCTTTAATATCTTCTACCAATTCAGGATATTTTCTTTTTACATCCAACATCAATTGTTTTTTCTGTGCATCATCTTTGCTATAAGCCAAAACCATAGCCGCAGCAATCTTCACATTTGCAGCCTTTCTTTCTGCGATTGTTTGATTTTTAACGACACCTGATTTCGCCCCAGGCTTTTCACCAGTCAATTCATACATACGTCTTGCCTCAAGAAACAACATTTCTTCACGATGCAATGCTTCTTCGGCCTGCTTCAATCTTTTGCCGGATATAAGTTCGCCGAAATATCGTGCCAAGACAACAATATCTGTATTTAAAAAATCTTTAAGAGACATCAGTTCAAATGTGCTCTTATCATGTATTTCACTCAAATCAGAAAAATCTTCTTGGGCTTGCTTTAATTCAGCCTTCCTAGAATATTTTCTTGAATCCATGTAGGGGGCATCTTTTACACGCGCCTGATTCACTGTCTTTGTCATAACTACCATAAACAAACTCCTTCTTGTTTCTAAATTAATATCCTTATATCTATATATTTTACCACTAAAAGACTATTTTTTCAAATAATTCGTCGGGTTATAAGACTTGGTTCCCTTGCGAATTTCAAAGTGTAATTGCGGTTTATCAACCTTACCCGTTTTACCAATTTTACCAATAGGTTGACCAACGCTGACCCGCGCGCCACGCCGTACATCCATAGAATTCAAATGCGCATATACAGTCATCCAACCATCACTGTGTTGAATAATTATCAAATTACCCATACCTTTGACTTCGTTTCCTGCGTACGCAACAACGCCGTTTTCAGCAGCCTTTACCGTTGTCCCAAGCGGTGCAGAAATATTTATACCGTCATTCACCAGACCACCATTCTTTGGACCATATCCAGACAAAATCGGACCACGCACAGGCCAAGAAAATTTTGATGATGAACGTGCCGCTATCTTTGGTGATGTTTCTGTTGTTGCAACCGTTTTTTTCGTTTCGTTGTTTTTTCCTTGAATCTTGGTATACGGCTGTTTTTCTGGCTTTGCCGTTGTTGTATTTTTTGCTTTTGTTTCTTTTTTAACAATTGCTTTTTTTACCATGGTCGCTGTTTTTGTTTGAACAGTAGCCAATTTTGGAACTTTTAATTTTTGCCCCACTGAAAGATTAAACGGTGCAGACAATTTATTCATCACCGCCAAATCATTCACAGGAATTTCATATTTGCGCGACAAAGAATACAGAGTGTCACCTTTTGCCACAGTAATTTCTTGCAAATCAACACGCTTTGTGGTCGTTGGTTTAACAGGTTCTTGGACAACGATTTGCTTTGGTTTTTCCTTTTCGATTTGTTTTACTTTTTCTTCGGAAATAACATTCAAAACTGGTTTTTGTTTAACAGTTTTCTCAACAGGCTTTGGCGCGGTCGGTGTAGCAACAGCCGCACGCGTTGATAACTTTTGCCCAACAGATAATGTATAGGGTTCTTTCAAATTATTTATTTTCGCAAGTTCCGCAACAGTCGTATTATTTTTCTTTGCCAAAGAATACAGAGTGTCACCTTTTGCTACAATAATCACATCTGAAACTTTTTGGACTTCTTTTGACTCTACCTTGGGTTCTGTTTTTTGTTCTTTGATTTTTTCTTTTGGTTCTTCCACAACAATTTCATCAAGCACAGTATTTCCGCCGTATACAGGTACAATCAAATATTCTGTCATCGTTTCTGGTTCTATAAAATCTTCGTCCTGTTCCTCTTCTTCACGAACATCAGTTTTTTTATCAGTTATAACAAATTTTTCTTCTGAAGGGACCAAGAGATAATCGTCAACACTGGCATACAAAACATAATCGTCTATATTTTCCGAACCATACAATTCAGGCGAAGCATAAACACCATAGTCTGTGACCGCAGAATTATAAATCTCTGGCTGGACCGACGGGTCTGCCAACAATGCTGGGTATCGCGTTTCAATGAACATACCAACATTATCAGGGATAGAAGCAATTTTAGGTTGCAAATCACAGGCACACAAAACCAGTGCGCACAAAACCAGTATATGCAAACACAATCTGTATATTTTCACGCATTACATTATATCACAAAACACACACCAAAAAAAGAAATTATGCCGCATCCCTGCGCATAAACAATATACTGATTTCAAACAATACCAACATCGGAAGTGCTAATAAAACTTGGGAAACTATATCAGGTGGGGTCAACACAGCCGCAAAAACAAAGACCGCGATAACGACATATCTGCGACTTTTTATAACAGACTCCTTGGACAACAGCCCTACCCTATTCAAACAAACCAATACAAGGGGTAATTGAAACGCAATTCCAAAAACCTTTAACATATCAATGGAAAAAGCCAGATAACCCGTGACCGCTGGTAAAAAAACAGTTGGAATACTTGCAGATTCGTTTAATTCCACCAAAAATTTGAATACAAACGGAAACAAAACATAAAATGCAAACGCAGCCCCCATAATAAACAACAGCGGAGATAACAAAAATATAGGTATTAAAAATTGCTTTTCTTTTTTATGCAAACCCGGTGCAACATACGCCCAAATATGCCACATAAACGCCGGTATCGTTATCAACAAAGCAACCAATGTAGCCAACGAAAACTGAATCATCAACCCGTCAGAAATTCCCGTATAGAGCAAAGCACCGTCCACCCACACATCCAATAAGGGTTTTGATAAAAATGCTTCGACATACGGCGCAACAACCCAACCAAAACAAAAAGCAACAATAAAAATCAGCGCGCACCACAATATCCGTCGACGAAGTTCTGCGAAATGTTGCATCAAAGTCATCTTCATTTTTTGCGCGCCTTTTTCGTAATACTTTTCTTTGGCTTTTTTATTGGTTCACCAAACATGTCATTGCTAGCATTTGCCAGCAAATCATCAATTGGTTTTTCCAAGTCTATGCGTTGTTGCAGGTTTTCTGAAAAGTCTGTTATTTGCCAGATTATTTTACGAATATATTTCACGACACGCGCAAAAAATCGCGCGACATCGCCCCAATATTTTGCAGGCACAACACAAATTGCGACCAATAAAATTACTATAAATTCGGTCCAACTTATTCCAAACATATTATGCCTTAGTCATAAAAGTCATCACCACCATTGGTGTTCACAGTTTTTTGACGCGATAATTGAAAATAATTTTTACCAAAATCAGTTTTTGTTTTCAAATCTTTGAACGCGACATCTGTTTTGTTTCCAGTTGCATCAACCACAGACCAAGAATTTAATTTAACCGGACTTTTATCAAATACGACAACCATATAGCCCAAACCTTCTTGATCGCGCAGATGCATTTTCAAAGAAAAAGTGTCTTTATCAGAATTTGTTTCTGTCACTTTTATATCTGCGTTTTGCAAGTCTATTTTTTTACGAACCAAAATTCCAGCGGGCGTACTGGTCAATGGCACAGTAGTAATTTGATCCAAAGATTTATCATAAAAATACAAATCTTTACCATCTGCAATCAATTGAATCGGAGCATTTTTGTAATCAAGTCTGACACGCCCAGGACGCAACATAGAAAATGTTCCTTTTTCCGTTTTTTTGTTTGCAGTCTGACTGAATTCCCCTTGCATGCCAGTTATAGAATTCAGATATTTTTCTGCGCCTTGAACCAATTTTTTGTCCACATCTGCATTTGCAGAAAAACAAGCAAACAAAGCAACCAACAAAAATATAATTTTTCTCATTCCTACATCCCCTTAAATGCGTTTATTATTTTGTTATAAACATTGTCCAAACTGTCTGATATCACAGCACCAGCAGCACACAAATGCCCACCACCACCCAAAGATTCGGCAATTTTATTTATAGGCTTTTGTCGACTGCGTATAGAAACACCAATTTGATTTTCTTTTTGTTCTTTTAATAACACAACATACTCTACACCATGTATTTGCGCCAACAAAGACAAAGTCATTTCGCCGCGACCATCTAACTTTTTATAATCGCCATGTTTAATCACAGCAACTGCCAAACGACCTTTGTGAAAAAATTCAGCCTTGTAAACAGCCTTTGATTCAACCAACACAGTTTTTTTATCTTTGTTGCTCAACAAATTCACAAGGTATGTCATATCGGCGCCAGCCTCTACCAATTCCGCAGCATCTTTGAAAACAACACTGTTGCGGACATATTTGAAATTCCCGGTATCAGTAATCAAAGCAAGAGCCAATAAATCTATGATATCTTGGTCATATTTTAGTTTTGCTTTGCGCACGACATCAAAAATAATCTGTGAAGTAGCCGCCTTTTGCACATCATCAAAACATAAATTACCCAAAATTTCTTCGTTATAGTGATGATCAAATTCGATTATAAAATCAACACCTTTGATAAACTTTTCAACACCACCCAGATTTTTCTTGGTTCCATAATCAACCAATATGTATAAATCATATTTGGCATCTTCTGGTATATGCTTGTAAAAGCGCGCATCATCTCGCAACGGGATATTACCCAAAAATCGTGGTATATTTCCGTCATAAATTACATCAGCCTTTTTATTAAAATTCAATTCTATAATTTTCATCAAAGCCAATGCAGACCCCAAAGAATCACCGTCTGGGTTTTTATGTCCAGATATTGCGATTGATTTCGCGCTTTTTATTTTTTCTATCAAAAGTTCTATGTTCTTCGTCATAAAGCCATATCTTCCAAAGTGAACTGCGCACTTATGCGACCGTTATATTCGTTTTCTTTTAATTTACCAAGCATCATTATTTTAGTATTTATATTGGTATCGTCCAGTAAAAAATCGCCCAACGGTGTTCCAACTAGATTAAAGCCGACAAACGGTAATTGCCCGCCATTACTGGTTCTGATTGCGCCGCGCAAATGCGAACCATTTCCCATAACAGTTGCGTATTTTAATGTACATCCATGCAAAACCAATGTAGGTTCAGGGTTAGACTGTCCAAAAGGTGCCAAATCAGACAACCTTTCTACCAATTTCATATCAGCCCCACTCGCATCAATTTCTGCATCGACAAAAATTTCTGATTTTGGTTTTTCACCTTTTAATTGTTCAACAACAGATTCTTCCAAGAATCGACAAAAATCTTGTTCTTTGTCTGCATCAAGAGAAAAACCCGCAGCAGCAGCATGTCCGCCACCTTCGGATAAAATACCTTTGGCCAATGCTTCGTGAATAATTTTTCCCAAATCAATTTCTGGAATAGAACGTCCAGACCCATTGATAACGCCATCAATTCTAGTCGCAACACATGTTGGCAAATTATATTTATCCTTTAATCGTCCTGCAATAATACCCATGACGCCACCATGCCAATTATCGCCACAAACGAACAAACTGCACCTGCCACCTTCGCAGCATTTATTCGCCATATCTGTCGCAGATAGCATTATTGCATTTTGAATATCAATTCTTTCCTGGTTCATCTGATGCAACCTGTGTGCCAAATCATCAGCAATCAGAGGATTTTCCGTCAATAACAATTCCAACGCAGGCGACGCAGAATCAAGCCGCCCTGCTGCATTCAGACGCGGTCCCAGCGCGAACCCAACTGCATAAACCGATGGTCGTTTTATTCCCGCCAAATTCATCAATGTCCTAAGGCCAAGATTCTGACGCAAACCCAAAACTTTTAACCCAGTTGCGACAAAAGCACGATTCAAATCTATCAATGGCATGGTATCGCAAATTGTCCCAAGTGCCACCAAATCCATATAGTTCAATAAATTTATTTGATTTTTACCATTATCAAAAAAGCCACGTTTTTTAAGTTCACGATTTAATGATACCAAAGTTAAAAACGCAACCCCTACCCCTGCCAAGTAAGGCAACCCAGATGTGTCATCTTCACGTTTTGGGTTTACAACTGCATCTGCATCTGGCAAAACATTATCGGGGGAATGATGGTCTGTCACAACAATCTGTAGCCCAAGTTCTTTTGCCCTTTCTACTTCCTTGATACCACTTATACCACAATCTACGGTGATAATCAGACCGATACCGCTTTGCGCAATTTGTTCTATGGCAGAAACATTCAAACCATAGCCTTCGCCTTCGCGGGTCGGCAGATGCCATGAAACATCAACGCCTATTTCACGCAAATACTTTACAAAAATAGCAGTAGAAGTTATCCCATCAACATCATAATCGCCGTATATTGCAATCTTTTTACCACTATAAATCGCGTCTGTAATTATATCCGTAGCCCGGTCCATATCTTTCAAAAGCGAAGGGTCTGGCATATATTCTTTGATTGATGGGTGCAAGAAACGTTCAACTGCGACATCGCCAACAATGCCCCGCGAAGCCAAAATATTTTTAATCAAAACTTTTGTATCGTTAAAATCTTTGTTTAGATTATTATCACCCGACACAGTCCACACTTTACCCAGCATAGACCTTTCTACTATATTACGCACGCTATTACTCTTTTTATTTATTGTCGGTATAATTATAATACAAATTTATTCAAATAGCAATGGGATGATTCCGTCTAATATTGCACCTGCTGTCGGCACAGCATTCCAAGCAGCCGTTTTCCACCCACCAGATTCAACAGTCCCTTGGGGTTCATCCAACATAATCATAATTATATATTGCGGCGCAGACACCGGGAAAATACCAGTAAATACAGTAGTATTTCTGTTTTTATCAGAACGTCTGTCGATACCTCTTTTTTCTGCTGTTCCTGTTTTTCCACCGATTTCAATACCTTTGACGCGTGCTTTCTTTGCGGTTGTTTCTTCGGCTATGTGAAACATAATCGTCCGCAAAGTCGATGATATTTCTGGGGACAAAACACGTTCACCACGCACTGCCCCAATATTTCTTTTCAACAATGTTGGGTATATGTATATTCCACCGTTAGTCATAGAATTTACCGCCAACAACAAGTGCATAGGCGTCACCGTAATACCATGTCCAAACGAAGCAGTCGCCCTTTCTGTCGGTCCCCATGTTCTGTAAGTCAATGCTGTTTCTGTTTTGCCAAATTCCAGATTCAATGGTTTATTAAATTGCAATTTTTCGAAAAATTCTTTTTGGGCACCGTCTGGCAAATCGAGTGCGATTCGCGCACTGCCCACATTACATGAATAAAGCATTATTTCTGGGGCTTTCAATGTCCTTTTACCCATTTTCTTTACGACATCACGTTTGAACGAAGACACATCATCAATTGGTTTGCGCAATGCAGGTCTACCGTATTTGTCATGTATCATAAGCGGCTCATCAACCTTGTAATTTTTATTTTGCAAACCATTTTGATAAGCCAGCGCAGTATTAAATATCTTGAATATAGACCCCATCTCGAAATTATCGCGAAGCACGCGGAACTTACGAACACTGACTGGGCTTGCCATATAATTATTGGGGTCAAAGTCAGGCAATTGCACCATGGCTATCATTTCGCCGGTACTGGAATTCATCAGCATTCCCATCGCACCCTTTGCCCGATATTTATTCATAGCGATATTTAATTGTTCATAAAAGATATTTTGGACACGTGAATCAATAGAAAGTTTTAATGGATCTTTGTTTTCACGAAGATATTCATCATAGACATATTCAACTCCTTCCAAGCCAGCATCCTTACCAGCAAACCCAACAACATGAGCAAAGACATTACGTTGCGGATAACGGCGCATAGTAAACTGTTCCACTTCGAAGCAGTTATATTTTCTGTGTGCTTCTTTGATGATTTTCATTTGTTCTTCGGTTGCGTTTTTCTTTATATAGACGCCGCGTTTATCAGAACGAATAAGGTTCAAAGCATCATTCACACTGAAATCCATAGGTGCAATTTCATGGATAACATTTGCGACATTATTGACATCTTTTTCTGCGACTTTTTTCGGATACAGTTTTATATTTCCAGACCGCACACTTTTGGCGAGCACAACACCATTTCTGTCGACTATATCAGCGCGTCTTTCTATTTCTGTTCCGTACATATTGTATTTTTTAATATCGTTACTCTGCAAGCCCAGTTGCAAAGTCCGCACGATAAAGATACCGAACAAGACGGTAAAACCGACCATAAGCCAGCGCAAACGCATTGCGCTTTCGCGGTGATAAATTTCACCTTTGTATTCATGTGGCAAAACATCCTGACCGATATCAAAGCGCATATTATTCCACCATAGGTATATCGTCTATGAAGACAGTTTTACTGAACGACACGACTTCCATTTTTGGGTTTATCTCTGCAACCGAAGCGCGCAGCAAGCCCGCCGAAGAAAGCGCAGAAAATTTAGTTCCTGCAATATCATATTCCTGTTGAGTATTTTCCAAACTGCGGCGCACAGATTTAAGATTATTGTCTTGAACGCGATAGCACACCTGTAAAAAAGCGATAAGGCATACGACAGACACAACCATTGTCACACCTATATTCAGCATTTTTTCATCGTCGCGCATATTCCTTTCCTTTTTTTATTTATATGTATTTTATCATAAATTCTTAAAAAAACTAATCATAGAATGAATACCGTTCAACCGTGCGGCGCCAAAGTTCAAATTCAGGCTGTTAAATTCAGATTCCATGTCCATATTTTTAATTTCTTCGATTGATTTATTTTCAATCATAGCAAGAATTATTGCAACGATACCCCGCACCATAAACGAATCGGCACGTCCATAAAAGCGGCGGTCTTTTTGGCAGATTTGCACGAACGAAGCACAGCCCAAAATTTCCGTACAATTGGCATCTTCTGGAATTGGGGCCAGATTTTTGCCAAGTTCCATAACAAAGTCCAATTTATCGACTGGCTCTTGAATCATTTCCAAAGAATGTTTTATATCAGTGTAATTCATACCTACCACCCTTGGTCTGTTAAATCGAGTTCGATTCGTGCAGCATCACTCATTCTTGAAACATCCCAAGCGGGTTCCCAGACCAAGTTTACATCCACTGGCTTTCCTTCGGTGATGGTTTCGACATTTGTTTTAACCTGGTTCAAAATATCTTCCATCATAGGGCAAGTTGGGCTGGTAAAAGTCATTTCTATAACGACATTATTTTGGTTTATAGAAATATCGTATATCAAGCCAAGATCCCAGATATTCACTGGGATTTCCGGGTCAAAGACCTTTTTGATTTCGTTTATAACATCATCGCGATTGAACGACATTTTACGCCACCACATCTTTGATTACATTGACGACATATTCTGCGTCTTCCATTGTATTCCAAGGTCCGACAGAAATTCGCGCAGAACCGTCGACATTTAATTTTTTATGTATCCACGAAGCGCACATATTTCCGACGCGAAGACAGACGCCGCGTGCGCCGACCAGTGCACCAAAGTCCAACATATACAAATGCACTGGAACGAAAGAAACCATGCAAGCATCGGGCGTCGTCAGCAATTTGATATTTTTTACCTTGGACAGTTCATTATGCATAAAGTTGATTAAATCTTTACCGCCGTCCCAGTTATTATGATATTGTATTGCGGTTGGGATACCGATGATTTGAGTAATAGGCAAAGTTCCTGCTTCGAATTTTTCTGGTGCATGGTTTAGCACGATATCAGAATCGGTAATTCTAGTGACCATACCGCCGCCGAATTTATCGACATTCCAAGCATTAATATTTTTTATATACATCACACCGACGCCGGTATCAGATCCAATTTTATGTCCAGAAAAGCACAAGAAATCACAGTCCATATCGACGACATTGATTTTACTGTGTACAACAAATTGTGCCGCATCTACGACGGTAATAACATTTGGGTTTTTGTTTTTCGCGGCACGAACAATAGATTTAACATCTTGCCCCTGCCCAAGCACATTAGACATAGCAGTTATAACGACGACATCGGCGTATGGGACACCATTGACATCGATGTTCAGATTTTCATCAAGCGGCATAAGGACAACATTTTCGAAATATTTTTCGAACGGAAGGCGCGCACTGTGATGGTCCAAATCAGACACTGCGACGACAATATTTTTATTATTGATTGTATTTTTGATGATATTGACGATTCTGTTCAAAGAATCAGTTGTCCCAGCCGTCCAAACTATATTTTGTGGCTCAGCGCCGACAAAGTCTGCAACGACTTTGCGTGAATCTTGAATCAACTTGTCGACATTGCCAGCGCGCAGACAAACGCCGCGTCCGGCATTAGCATACATATTCTGCAAAAAATCTGACTGAACCGCAATCAGTTCTTTTGGCTTTAACCAACTGGCGCTGGCGTCCACATAGACGAATTTGTTCATATCGTTTTTCTCTTGCTTTTTATTACGATTATAATAAACTGAAACGAAATATCAACAAGCCAAAGGAGAAAAAAATGGCACTGACTCACGCGACAGATGAAAACTTTGATAACGTCATTGGCGGCGGAATAACATTGGTAGATTTTTGGGCATCTTGGTGCGGGCCATGTCAGATGTTTGGACCTATATTTGAAAGCGTGTCCGAATCGATAAAAGATGTGAATTTTGTCAAATTTGAAATAGACGATGTGAATCGTCGCACACCTGCGCGCTTTGGCATACGCAGTATCCCAAGTGTCTTGGCGTTCAAGAACGGCGAATTAAAAGAGGCACGCACTGGTTTAATGGACGAAGAAACATTGACCCAATGGATAGAAGAATTAAAAAAGGCATAAAGACCATGGTAAAAAAGAATTACAAAGAGATTGAATTATCTCCGAAATACACACCAAAGAAATCTGAGCCGTATATGTGTGACGAACAATTGGCGTATTTTTATCAGATATTGAACACGCAGCGCGAAGAAATTTTACAAGACCGCGATTCGGTATTGAATGATGTCCGCATGGCGGAAAAGAATGAAACGGCTGGGGTTGGTGACGAACAAGACCAAGCGACTGCGGAACAAGAAATCACTATGAATTTGCGTATGTCGGAACGAACATCTAATTTGTTGCAAAAGATAAACGCAGCATTGGAAAGAATTGAAAACGGCACATACGGATACAGCATAATATCTGGCGAAGAAATTGGGATTCAGCGTATGTTGGCACGTCCATTGGCGACGATGACGACCGAAGAGCAAGAAGAATACGAACAGCGAAAGAAGTAAATTCAAAAACACCATTGTCATTTTTCGGAATGACAATGGTGTTTAACAATTCAAATAATCAAACATATCGACCCAATCTGGGTTTGTTTGTTCTATTAAATCTAATTTTTTCTTACGCGTCCAAGATTTTATTTGTTTTTCGCGCATTATTGCATATTCAGGGTTTTCGAACACTTCGACAAGGACCAATTTATCCACATTGTATCTGGCAGAAAAACTATCTGGATTTACGTGCGCCTTGTGTTCAAAAGCGCGTCTTGCTATATCCCCAGTGACCCCTGTATACAGCGTTCCATTTTTGCCAGATGCCATTATATAGACATAATACCTGTATGAGTCGTGATAATATTTCATACTACAAAGCCTAATAATTTTGTTATTACATGTCAAATCTTATGTCATTGCGAGTGTATTTATTATTACAGCACCAAAAGAACTTATGTCATTCCAAGGGAGTCTGTCCTGACGACAGCCCACTGTTCGTCAGCAGACGACCGTGGGAACCCAGTTTATGGTGCCCAGCCGGAACGGCTGACTTTTTTTTATTATAATAAAGAAAAAATCATAAAGATATTCTGGGTTGCCACGCATAAGCGCCGACAAACGCCGTCGGCTTGTCGTCGTTGCTTATGCTCGCAATGACAATGTTTTTTTGGGGGATAATTATATATATAATAAAATCTCTCTCTTGTACCGCACCCCTGCGGTAATTATAGCATAAAATGACTGGTCGGTCAAGACTGTTATGATGCGTATTTATTATTACAGCACCAAAAGAACTGTGTCATTTTTATTATAATAAAGAACATTTTTTACAATTACAGAACCTTAAAAACCAATGTCATTGCGAGCGTGTGAGATAACAACCAAGCTTGCTGTTGTTATCGAGCATGCGTGGCAACCCAGGTCAATAAAGGGTCTGGCGTTCCGCCAGACAACTTTATTATTACTGGATCCTCACGCTACGCTCAGGATGACAAAAAAGCCGGCAAAGCCGGACTCTCTTATTATCTGGATCCCCACGGTCGCGTGCAACGCTTCCCTCGGGATGACACAGACACTTTGGGAAATAAGAATGAAGATACTTCGCAATGACAATGGTGCTTTTTGGGAAAAAAGTAAAGTAAGGTCTTTCCTATATGTCAACCCCCCGGTGCGGTGTGACCCTGAACGGGGCACACCTGCACCGACCCCCAATCTTGGGGGGGCGTCCTCCCTCCGTTTTTTTTCACAAAAAAAACTCCGGCAGGAAGTTCCTGCCGGTGTCATTTTGTTTCCATAATTCAAACCTACCTGCGGTGGCAACCTCTGACTCCCTCCGGGGGTGACACTGTTGCTCGGTGGCACCGCTATTCCGCGGTGCCAGCCCCCAAGAATAACGCCGCACGGAAGGCGGAGTCGTACCGGGCGTAGTGGGCGCAGCCGCGCGCACAAGAGTTGGCACAATTGGACGCGGAACCGTAGGCGTTGCGGAACACCCAAGCGAGGGGAGTATCACTGGCTTTTATGGAGGTTTGGTTCAATGCCTTCCATCCAGTAGCCTTGCACCAACAATATTTCGCTTCGGCGGCTGCGTCATTGCCGTCGTATGTGTCTAGAACGCTCATACTTGGCGCCTGCCACTGCGCAATTGTTGTGTCGCTGGTCTGAGGCCAAGAATATGAACTGTGATTCCCAGGCTTCTTACTGCAGTGTGCCATGCCATACAATGTTCCGTTCGAAAATGTCGTTTTCCATTCGTGGTTTTCCAATTCAGTAAAATTGCTGTTCGTTTTGCATGTCGCATTGTTGCCACCCTGCCAATCACTGCTTTCATTCGGGTTGTACCAATAGCAGATGCTGGTAGAGCTGGAAAGGCTACTCGTCCCCTTGCCGTATGCTACTGTGCCTGTGGACAGAGATAACGAACTGAATGTCATTGCTTCACGAACGTGCCAGCCCGCAAAGGTATAGCCGGTACGGGTTGGATCAGTTTGTGGTATTGTCAAGATCGAATCGTAATTGCATGTTGTCGATTCGCTTGCGATGACTTGGGTATTATTGTTGTACCAACGAAGTTGTATTTTATTCGCGTTCCATTGCGCTTGCAAGTTCGCAGGACCGGTGTATGTGTCCAATACATCATATACGCACATATTTTCGCCGTCCGTCGTGTACGAACCGTTGTCGTACCCTATCGCTGGGTCTGCGTATGCGTTCGTTCCACATATCACACCCAGCGCAATTATCATTGCGCCACGGCTTACCATTCGTTTCGTCGATCTTTCCACGTTCACCATTGCTGGTTCCCCCTTTCCATTCTTTTTGTTTTTCCGTTTATATCTATACTATATCATATTTTTTACCCTTCTCCAAATGCTTTTTTTACTTTTTTTTTACATAATGTTTTTTTACCCTCCCCCTCCCATCCCACTTCGCCAAGGCTTCGTGGGACAAGTGGAGGGGAATTTGCTATTTTTTACTTGATTGATTATGTCCCGATGATACAATTTCGCCCATGAATGCTCAAATAAAAGATTATGGTCTGCAATTCCACCCGCGTAAACGCGAAATTTTAATATGCGATTTTTCAGGTAATATCGTTCCAGAAATAGTAAAAAAACGTCCTGTGGTGGTTCTGCGCGACCCTTTGCCTTATCGCAGCGATTTGGCTATTGTTGTCCCGCTAAGTTCAACACCACCAAAATATAATGTGCCTTATTGCGTTCTATTGTCACAAAATTATCTGTCACAAGATGACAAGCCAATGTATGCGAAATGTGATTTGGCTTGTTCTGTGTCACTTAGAAGGCTGGACAGAATAAAAGTCGGAAAACGTAAATATGTTTGCCCAAGAATGAATGAGGATGATTTCGCAAATGTGGTGCATGGTGTTGGTTGGGCTTTTGGGTTCGCCTCTTGACAAGGGGTCAAGTTCCATTATATAATAATAATGTATCCAGGAAACTGGCTTGCAAGACCTGATTCTTTTATGAATAAGGCAGCCCCCGGTAATAAGCGATAACAAGCTTATCGGGGGCTCATTTTTTCAACACCATCCCCACCCTGCGGGTTCCCCCCTCCATCCCACTTCGCCAAGGCTTCGTGGGACAAGTGGAGGGGAATTATTATTTCGAATTGATTTTTTTAAGGGCTGATTTGGCAAGGTCCGCACAGAGCATTCCGATAAATGCACCCAATAACACGTCCCCTACCCAATGCGCACCAACATATACGCGCGACACACCAATAATTATCGCCATTGTCCATGTCGCCCACTTTATCCGCGGAAACAACATTCCCAACATAACAAGACCAGCAAAACTGACCGTCGTATGGCCGGACGGCATCGAATTAAACAAGTCTTCCACAGTCCCCGGAACAAATGCCGTTTTATCTAGTGCTGCATATAATATAGGACGCGAACGACCAATTATAAATTTTAATACCCCGGTCACAATTATCGCCAACGCAACAGAACAAAATAAATAAAACGCATAACTGTTCTTTATCTTTTTGAATGCGAATCGGAAATCATTCTCGTTCGAAACGGCTTTGTACACAAAAAATATCAATACAGACAATGCCGATACCGCAAGCCACATCTTGGCACTGAATACCTTGCCCAAGATGTACGCCACCCCACACCAAAAGCCACCGTCCGGTGTCCACATATTACAAGTTTCCCCGTGTAGTATTAAATATAGTGGCTTGTCCCACCAAAAGACACACCCAAAAACCAGCGCAATCGTCAAAATCGCTACAAATGCAATCAAAAGCCACCGAAGTGTATTGTTCTTTCTTATAAACATCTTACATTTCCAAAAGTTCGTGATATACCTTTCTGTCTGTTAAAATTTGCACAGACAGTGCCGTCGATAAAGTGTCTTCGTCCGCCCCACTCGTGATTTTTGGACACGCGCTGCGGACAGTACGCACATCTGTATCCCGGTCAGCGTTGTAATCATGCGAATCAAACTTTCCATTCATGACATTCAACAAAAATGCTTCTTGGGCAGCAGCGCTCCGTATGTTCGAAAGACAAACCAGCGGAAATACCCCACGACCGTCTAAAATTTTACCGGTGCCACTTTTTACAGACTTGTTCAATAGTTCCAGCGCGCCACCGTTCTTCAAATCAAGACGCGTCGCAATCCGCGCAAGACCCGCCGTCGGCGTCCCAATCAATACACCACGATTGTTTTCATAAAAAGCAGAGGCTATTGCTTCGGCTGTGCCGCGCGTCGTGTCAGAAATCAATACAACAACCGGCAATTCTGTAATCGCGTCGCCACCCGGGACAACTTCCTTTTCATCAACAGCCGTTTCAACGATTCGCATCACGGGTCTTTGCCCAATGAAAAGTCCCGCCAATTTCGCAGCCGCCCTTTCGTCATCGCCAGTGCTGGTCCGCAAGTCAAGAACCACACCAGATGCATCACTATGACGCGCCAATGCTTCGTTGATGATGTCAACCGCACTGTCCGAAACTTTGTGGACAACCAATTCTAATATCCCATTCGCGCCCTTGTTCTCTGCGCGATATATAACATCTGCGTCCGCCAAAACCACCGTCGCACGACGCAATGTGACAAAACGATTCCCATATGGGGTCAATACTTTTAACTTTGCCGTTCCAGAATTGTATCCGGACAACACAGAAGATATATCGCCGTCCGTCATATTCGAAACACGAACGCCATTGATTTCAGAAATAATGTCGTCCGCGTTCAAGCCCGCCATATCAGCAGGCGAATCTTTGAATACACCGGTTATCCTGAAATTATTACGCGAATCACGACCACCGTCAAAACCAATACTTGTCAAAATGCGCGCGTCCGCAGAATCTGCCACGTCACGCGAATAAATGTAATTTCCATTTTCGTCTATACCAGCCAACAGCGCGCCAACCACAACCTGATACAAGCCAGCGTCGCTCAACGAACGCAAGCGACCGTCCATTTCCCGCATCTTCAAAAGTAATGCCGTCGTCAATTCGCCGTACGCCGTCCAATCTTTATTCTTGGGATATGGATAATTCGCAATCAATTCGTCACCCCAGACCAAAACCGCCCTTTCCCCAGTCGCCGCAATATGCGCATTCGGATTCAATCTTTCCAGACTTTCTATTGCAACATCTATGTTCTTGCCCGCCCAATTTACACCGTCTAACTTCTCGTAAATGTCTGCAAATACTTCTGAAGTGGCGTAAATATCTAAACCGTCCTGAATCCGTGTGTCGTCATGAAACAGTTCCGCAGAATACGCAAAGCAAGAACAAAATATCAGACCAAGCGCCATAAATATTTTCGATATTTTCATTGTATTCTCTCCTTTTCCTTGGTCTGATTTTGCCTTTAATAGTCAGTTTCACGCAAATTAAAGTGATACAAGATAACGTTCGATATATAAATACTCGTCAATGTGCCACTGATTATCGAAAAAGTCATCGCAATCGCAAATTCTTGCAACATCTGACCGCCGAATATGTAAATGCCAACCATCGCCAATATCGTGGATACACTGGTCATGACCGTTCTGTGCAACATTTCGTTTATGGACAAGTCGATAACATCACTGACTGGCATTTTGTGGTACTTTTTAAGATTCTCGTCAATGCGGTCGTAATTTACAACCTTGTCATTTACAGAATAGCCGACGCCCATCAAAATTACCGCAATCGCAGTCTGATTGAATTCCAAACCTGCAATCGAAAAGAAACCAAACATCAAAACAAGGTCAAATACCAATGATACAAAAGACCCAACTGCATACCCGCCGCGATAACGTATCCATATATATACTGACATCATTATAAATGATACCAATATCGCCAAGACACCGCCGCGAATCAATTCACCACCGATTTTTGGTCCGACTACTTGAACTTGGGAATATGTGACGTGGTCGCCAAGTATGCTTTTAATCGCAGTGACGCGTTCGTTCTGCTGTTCATCAGTCGCACCCTTGGGCAGACCAACACGCAACAAAATCGCGTCGCCGTCAACAGACTGAAGTTCTGGTTTGAATTCCGCCAAGTCGTGACGCATTCTGTCTATGGTATAATCAGCAGTGACCGGCTTAACCTCCATCGATATACCGCCAGAAAAGTCTATGCCGTAATTAAACCCTTTGAATACAATCGACAATATCGATAACACTATGCAAATCGCAGAAATCCAATACGATAATTTACGATATTTCATAAAATGCAGTTTCATAATCTTTTCCCTTTGTTCATTCGCTTTTTTTTATTTCATCTTTATATAGCCAATCTTTCTGCTCTTGCCGTTCATATAGTAATCAACCAACACGCGCGTCAACAGCAAACATGTAAACAAGGTCGTCGCCACACCAATCGACAATGTGACTGCAAAACCACGAATCGGACCTGCGCCAAACTGGAACAGAATCAACGCGCAAATCAAATTCGTCAATTCACCGTCCATAACAGTCTTGGTTGAACGCACAAAACCATAGTCAACTGCGCGAAGAGTCGGAACACCACTTTTGACTTCGTCACGAATTCTTTCAAACGGCAAAATGTTCGCGTCAACCGCCATACCCAATGTCAACACGATACCTGCGATACCAGGCAAAGTCAGCGTCGCGCCAAACAGCGCAGATACACCAATAATCATGAACAAATTCACAATCAAAACAATATCTGCAAACAAACCGAACACACCGTATAGCATCGCCATAAAGACCAAGACGAACAACACACCAACCACAGAACCTATTTTCCCGGTCGCAATAGTGTCCGCACCAAGCCCGGCACCAACAGTCCTTTCTTCGATAACTTCCAATGGCGCAGGCAAAGCACCAGACCGCAATAACACAGCCAAATCTTTTGCACCTTGTAATGTAAATCCACCAGATATTTGACCGCGACCACCTGGAATCGGTTCACGAATCGTCGGCGCAGATAAAACCTTGTCGTCCAAAACAATAGCAAATCTTTCGCCCACGTGTTCAGTGGTAAGTTTTGCAAATCTGCGTGTACCACTTGCATCAAATTCGGTCGTCACCACAGGCATATTATTTTGGTCAAAATCAGCCTGAGAATTTTTCAAACTGTCGCCAGAAACTTCTACACGCGAATACACAGGTATCATTTGCCCTGGGTTTTCAAGATACGGTAAAAACATAGTTCCAGTTGGCGCATGCCCAGATTGTAATTGTGCACTTGTGATATTTTCATTCACCAAATGAAAAGACATCTTGGCGGTTTTACCAATCAATTCTTTGATACGTTCTGGATTATCTACACCCGGCAATTGCACCAAGATATACTTTCCTCCTTGGGATTGAATAGAAGGTTCCTTGGTCCCCAGTGCATCAATACGACGACGAACGATTTCGATACTGCGCGACATTGCGTCACTTATAAATTCTTCACGCGCGCGTGCAGTATAAGATACAGTAAGTGTTTTACCACTTGATTCGACATCTACATTATTACCCAAAACACTGCGTAAACGCCCTTTGGCCTTGGACACTTCGTCATTATCGCGCACGACCAAACTGACCCCACGACCAGTATTACGTAAATCAGAAAAACGAATAACGCCTTTGTTGCGGTCTATCATCGCACTGCGCACTTCGTCATAAAGTTGGGCAGATTTTTCCTTTAACATAACATCTGTATCAACTTCTAATAATAACTGCGCACCACCTTTAAGGTCCAAGCCCAATGGAATTGGTCGTATCCAAGACGGAAAATACGGTGCCAACTTCGGAGAAATTGTTGGCACAGCCAACAGCACACCAAACAGCGATATAAAAATAATTGCTAATTTCTTAAACATAATCTGCCCCTGATAAAAAACTATTTGTGAATTTGCGGTAAATCAACACTAGCAACTGCATTTTTGCTTATTTCGACAACAACACCTTTGGCAATTTCGACATCCAAAGTTTTTTCATTGACCTTTTTAACAGTGCCATAGATTCCAGCAGCCAAGATACGATTGCCCACCTTGATAGAATCGAGCATTTTTTGATATTCAGCCATACGTTTCTTGTTTGGACGTATCATAAAAAAATAAAGTATTGCCATTATAATAACGCAATAAAGAATCATTCCCCACATACCAGCCTGAGGTTGTGCAGCAGCATTTTGAGTCACTTGATTTGCAACTTCGATTGTTTCGTTCATGAATATTCTCCTTAAGTTTCTACATAAATCCTAGTAAAAAAACAAACATAAGTAAAGAGAAAATAAGCAAAATTAAACGATTGATATTTATGCCCTTTCAAACAATGCGTCCAGTTTTGATATTGGGATAATCATATACACTGGGCGGCCATGATTGCATTCGCCACCACGTTCTGTACTTTCGATATCACGCAATATTGCATTCATTTCTGCAATATTTAATTTGCGCCCTGCCCGCACAGAATGATGACACGCGAAATTTGCTAATTTCAAATGCAATTTTTCTTGCAACCGTGAAGAATGTCCATTTGCGTGAACTTCATCAGCAATTTCATGGAAACATTTTTCCCAATTCAAATCCCAATCAGACGGCTTTTCAAAAATTGCCAAAGCATTGTCCCCAAACGAATCGATATGTAAACCACATTCCTTTAATTCGTCCGCAATCACCAGGACAGATTCAACATCTTCCGCACGCATATTTATAACAATTGGTGTCAAAAGTGGTTGTGTTTTTATTTCATGCCTGCGCAATTTTTCATAGGTAATTCTTTCGTGCGCTGCATGCTGGTCAACAATGACAAAACCATTCGCATTTTCAGCCAAAATATATTTATCATTTAATTGCCCAATAACGCGTCCCAAAGGTAAATCAAATTCAGATTCATTTTGTACGACATCTTGTGCTATCTTTTGCGGCATATTAAATTCTTCTATACGGCGGTTTCTGTCGTATAGCGACGGTTCAGCCACAATTTTTTTCGCATATAAATTTGTATTATTATTCGTATTAAAAAATGCTTGCACATGTGGTATTTCAAATTTTTTATTTTCAACTGTTTCATCATTACTATTGATTTGAATATTTTGATTTAGTGTTTTTGATAAAACTTCTCGCAAAGATTTGATTATAAAAGCACGCACATGAGTCGGTTCCAAGAAATGCACCTCTGTTTTCGCAGGCGATACATTCACATCTACATTTCGTGGTGGTAATTCCAGATAAAGCGCACACAACGGAAATTCACGCGCATGCATCGTATCCATATAAGCAGCACGAAGCGCAGTCACCAAAACCCTGTCCTTTACCGGACGACCATTTACGAATAAATATTGGTCCACAGACGAAGCGCGTCGCAAAGTCGGGTCTGATATAAACCCATGCAACTTCATACCAGAAGAAGTCGACAAAGAATCAACACGCAACATTTTACCACGAACATCTTCGCCCATAATAGAAATTATGCGTTCCAATAAATCTTGATTTTTTGGAAACCGCCATTTGTTGTTCAATACAAAGCCGACATCTGTACGCGCCATCGCCAGATTTTTCACCGTATCCAACACAGACAACATTTCGGCACGATCGCTTCGTAAAAATTTTAATCGCGCGGGTGTTTTCGCAAACAAATTAGCAACACGAATACGCGTTCCGATTTCCCAATCAGACGGTTTTATATCCATATAGTCTACATTCAATTGCCAGCCATGTTCCGCCCCAGAAAAACAAGTATCAATAACCATATTTGATACAGATGCAATTGACGGCAAAGCTTCACCCCGAAACCCCATAAAATTTATGTTCAATAAATCGTCGTCTGGCAATTTAGAAGTCGCATGTCGCAATACACAATTTGCCAAATCATCGCGTTCCATTCCGCGTCCATTATCAATCACAGAAATCATAGTTCGTCCACCATCAACGACATCTATGATTATTTGGTCTGCCCCAGCGTCCAGCGCATTTTCAACCAATTCTTTGACAACACTGGCGGGCTTTTCCACCACTTCGCCCGCAGCAATTTGATTTATCAAAAAATCTGGCAAAACGCGTATAGCCATATATTATTCCTTGAACTTTACATCAATGATTTCAAATTCTTTTTCGCCACTTGGCAAACGCACAGTGCAAGTATCCCCAACACAATGCCCAATAAGCGCACGCCCAACTGGCGAAGTGCAAGATATAACAAGACGACCATCAGATTCTATATCTGATAAAATTCTGCATTCCATTTTATTGCCATCTTCGTCTTCGGTAATAACCTTGGCACCAAAAACAACGCGATTGCCAGAAAGAGAATCTATATCTATGACCTGGGCATTTTCAATAGTTGATTCAATAAATTGAATGCGTTTATCAATTTGGCGCTGTTTTTCTTTGGCGGCACTGTAATCTGCATTTTCAGACAAATCACCCAGCGAGCGTGCCCATTGGACGACTTTTAGTATTTCAGGTCTTTGTCTTTCTTTCAAATCTTTTAATTCCTTGACCAGCGTATCAAACCCCTGACGCGAAATCGGTTTCTTATCCATATTTAACACCTTTATATTTTGAATATAACAATATAACATTAAATTTAATTTTGCAATTATGATTTGAAAAGACTATACTGATACATTATGAACATATTCAAACCAAAAGTTTTAAGTTTATTTTTGCTGCGACGCTTTTTCGCCAGTTTCTTTCTGGTGATGCTGACTGTATGCGGTGTCATATTCGCCGTCACATTCGTAGAAAGGCTTTCTGCAAACCCAGACACCATTTCTACACTTGTCGATTCATGGCTGCGATTATTGGAATATATACCTATGTTTTTGCCGCTGGCTGTATTTATGGGAACACTTGTCGCATTTTACAATCTAACCAAATCTTCGGAATTGATAATTATTTCTGGCACAGGTCTTTCCCCTTTTCAAATTGCGCGCCCCTTTTTATTCGGCGCACTTGTAATCGGAATTTTTGCATCATGTGTTATAAACCCATATTCTGTAAATTTAACAACAAAGAATTTAACAAACAATCAATTGAAATTGATAGATAACGCGATATGGCTTCGCGAAAAATCAGACGATGGATTTTTGACCGCGCGTGCAACCGGGCTTCGTGTTGCCAAGAACAAAGATATTATCTTTGATAATGTAATTATACTTATCCAAGATGACAATTTCAAAGTCCAAGAACGCATAACAACAAACGCTGCTACTTTATCTAATGACGGCATAGACATAGAATCAGCAGATATAACAACAGATAATGGCGTGACGACAAAATCTTCGAAACATTTGAATACCAAATTGACACCGTCTACCGTATTGGACAGATATTTACAGCCAGACCAGATTTCTTTCTGGAAATTGCCTGGATTTATACAAAAAATGAACGGTATCGGCGTTCCAATGCGTGGACATTTGGTTCAATTTTGGACACTGTTGTTTTTACCATTAAATATGATAGCCATGGTCGCGCTGGGAATTGCTTTTTCGCAAACCAAGCAGCGCCGTAATTACAGTTTTGGTTTGAAATTCAGTCTTGGAATACTTACATGTTTTGCGCTTTATTTTACTGTAAATTTATTCAACGCGCTTGGGAACGCGGGCACCCTACCCCCACTTATTGCAATCATTGCCCCCCAGATAATAATTATTGCTGGGGCTTGTATGTTCATAACCAGTTTTGATACAATCTAAGGAATCGGATATGCCATTAAACAAAAAAAAGACAAACAATAAAAAATACATCTTTTGGGCAATAGCAATTGTTCTGTTGGCATTGATGATAATATCATTTGCACCACATCCAGAATTTACAGAAACTGTCCTTTATCCATGAAATACATAGAAATATTCTTAGAAGCGCTTGCCGCGGAAAAAGGACGCAGCCAAAAGACACTGACTGCGTATGCGTCAGATTTACACCAAGCAGAAAATGAAATCGGCGACTTGTTAAACGCATCAGCAGAAGATATTCAAAATTATTTATCCCGTTTGCAAGAAAAACCTTCTTCTATTGCACGCAAAGCAAGTGCACTTCGCACTTTTTATAAATTTTTAATGCTGGAAAAAATTATATCGAAAAACCCAACATCTAATTTGGAATTACCAAAACGCGGACGCGCATTACCAAAATACTTGTCCCCCGAAGAAATAGAATTGCTAATCTCATCATCTGGCGACATAAAAACATCTGTTCGATTAAAATGTATGCTGGAATTATTATACGCATCGGGACTGCGTGTGTCCGAATTATGCGAATTACCCATCTCTGCAAATTTGGGTGACAAGTTATTGATACATGGCAAAGGCGCCAAAGAAAGATTGGTTCCCATGCACGAAGGCGCTCAACACGCACTTCATAAATGGTTGGAAATTCGTGGTGATAATGATTCGAAATATGTCTTTCCAACAAATTCTCAATCGGGTCATATAACACGCGACGGATTTTTCAAGATATTAAAAAAATGCGCTGTGCTGGCTGGCATAGATCCGTCACGTGTTTCGCCACACGTATTGCGACATTCGTTTGCATCACATCTTTTGGCAGGTGGGGCAAATTTACGTGTAATACAAACAATGCTGGGACACGAAGATATTTCTACGACCCAAATATATACTCACGTTTTGCCAGAAAAACTTCGTGATACGGTGGAAAGTGCGCACCCATTGGCACATAATGAATTAAAGGATATATAGACATGATAACAAAATGCGACCATCCTGGATGCACAAAAGCAGGTACTTGCCGCGCGCCAAAATCGCGTGATTTGAAAGAATATTGGTGGTTCTGCAAAGAACATGCAGCAGAATATAATAAAAATTGGAATTATTATGCCAATATGACCCCAGACGAAATTGATGCAGAATGGGAACGCGAAACATTTGGCATCGCTGATAAAGATAAAGAAAAAATCAACAAAGACGAAGCAGAATATGTGCAATTTTTGAATGATTTTTTATCAGGTCGTTCTTCGTTTGATAAAATGCCCGCAAAAAAAACGATCCCTTCGCAGATTGTGTCTGCAATGCAAGTTTTCGATTTACCGCTGACCACATCTTGGCGTGAAATCGGCACAAAATATCGTGCATTAGCAAAAAAATATCACCCAGATACAGCGACAAGCAAAGATAAATCTGCGACAGAATTTACGCGTATAACTACTGCATACGAAACATTAAAAAAATATTTCAAAAAATAGCCCATAAAAAAAATCGCCAAATGGCGATTTTTTATTTTGTTTTTTTAACCGATGTCTTCTTTTTCTTTGGTCCAGATTTTTTTGCTGGTTCTTCTTTGATTTCATGCTTAAAAGTTTTAATTCCATTTGCGATATTTTTCGCCATTGCCGGAATCTTTGCAGAACCAAACAATATCAAAACCAAAATAACAATTAAAAGAATTTCCCAAATACCACCACGCATATTAACCCCCTTTGGTTATTTTGTCACATAGCAATCAAGCCCGTCAGATTTAGCGTTTCTGCAAAAGCCGTTTGCATCATTCGCATTACGGAAAGCGATACGCAATCTGTATGTTGTTTTACCTTTGACTTGGGCAGCCAAGATGACAAATTGTTTTCCATTGAACAAATTACCGTGTGAGGCACGCATTTTTTGTTCTGCGCTTTGCGCCAAGGCACGTGTACTGTATGAACCAAATTGCACATAAATATCACCATTTGTTGCAGTTGCCACAGGCTTTGTCGTGTTCACTTTCGTAGCGGATTTCTTAGCCACTGGTTTTTGCGCAACTGGCTTATCAGGATTAAATGTCACTTCTTTCCTATCCTGAATAACGCGCACTGGTGTTCCAGTTTCTGCCACAGGTGCAACCGCAGGCTTTTCAACAGGCCCAGTTTTTACAACTGGTGCAGGTTCTGGCACAACCACAACTGGCTGTTGGACAACGACAGGTTGCGGAGGAAGTTCAGCCGGCTTTGGTGGAACATTCAAATCAGCCATTGGTTCAGCAGGTCTGTCAATTTCTTCTGTTGGAACATCTAAATCAACACTGACACTGGTGCCACTGTCGCCACCGATTTTTGCAACAATTATCCAAGTTGCCAAAACTATAATCGCAATTCCAAGCCCCATTAAAAGCCAAGGCTTTTTCGGACGTGGATTAGAAAACGGCGTTGCTTCTGGCAAAGCATCAACTTCGTTTGTATCTTCCAAATCTAATAAATCTAAATTTTCTTCTTTATCCATAACAGGCTCCCATGTTTTGCATTCATGGGTACATTATATCATAAAAAAACGATATTCCCAAATTATTTTGGCATATTTCCAAAATTAGGTGGCACAATCAATTTATGATTAGATTCCACGATTGGTTCTTTTTCACATTTACAGGCGCACCCCGCCAAAACACAAACAACAGACAAAAGCCCCAATAACAAAGCAATTTTTTTCATGACAACATTCCTTTCTTTACATATTGGGGGCGAAATAATTCGCCCCCGCATTTTTACAATGGCAATTTAACCGCGTTTTTCATATATTCGACAAATTCAGACAAAGATTTAATTTCTTGTCCTTCTTTACCAAGATAACGCAGTGTCACCGATTCGTTTTCTTGTTCTTTTTCACCAACCACAGCAATTATTGGCGTTTTGGACAAAGACAATTCACGAACCTTGTAATTGACCTTTTCATCGCGCAAATCAGCACGTGCATTCACACCATTTTCACGCAATTGTGCAACAACCTTTTCCGCATAATCTTTGTATTTTTCAGACACAGGCGCGACCACAACTGGTTCTGGGGATAACCAAAGCGGCAAATTACCGCCAGTTGATTCCAACAAGATTCCCATAAATCTTTCAATAGAACCCAACATTGCGCGATGCAACATAATTGGACGATGCTTTTCGCCGTCTTCACCGATATAAGACAAATCAAATCTTTCTGGCAAATTCATATCCAATTGCACAGTTCCGCACTGCCAAACACGTCCCATAGAATCTTTCAGATAATTATCAATCTTTGGTCCATAGAACGCCGCATCATTTTCGGCAATTTCATATTCGATGCCATTTTTATCCAGTGCGTTTCTAAGTGCACCTTCTGCCCTATCCCAGACTTCGTCGCTTCCGATTCTAAATTCAGAAAGCGGACGTGTTGCCAATTTCATAGTGATTTTTTCAAAACCAAATTTGTTATAAATATCTTTGATAAAGCGCAAGATTTTAACAACTTCACTTTCCAATTGTTCTTCGGTGCAGAAAATATGCGCATCGTCTTGGGTAAATTCACGAACGCGCATTAAACCAGACAGCGCGCCTGCCGCTTCATAACGATTTACCTTGCCAAATTCAGCCAAATACAACGGCAAATCTTTATAAGATTTTATACCCTGACCAAAGACCAACATGCCACCCGGACAAGACATAGGCTTTACACAAAACACTTTACCGTCTTGGGTTGTCCCAGAATAATTATGCGCACCGTATTTCGCCCAATGCCCAGAACGTTCCCACAAACATCTGTCCATTACCGAAGGCGTAGAAATTTCTTGATAATTCGCCCTTTCTTGACGCGCACGAATATAATCAATCAATCGACGATAAATTCTGAACCCTTTGTCGTGCCAGAAAACAGCACCCGGCGCATATTCTGGTTCAAAGTGGAACAAGTCCATATCTTTGCCAAGTTTTCTGTTATCGCGTGCAGCAGCTTCTTCTTGCATTTTCAAAAATGCAGCCAGTTCTTCGGCATTTGCAAACGCATCAACATAGATTCTTTGCAACATTTTATTTTTAGAATCACCCTTCCAATAAGCACCTGCCACAGTTCTTATCTTGAAACCGTCACGCGGTAAATCTTTACTTGATTCAACATGAGGTCCGCGACACAAATCAGTAAAATCGCGAAAAGTATAAATTGATAAAACTTCGCCATTTGCGTCATATTCATTTAACCATTCCATTTTGTATGGCTGGTCCGCAAAAATTTCTTTGGCTTCGTTTAATGAAATTTCACGTCTATCGAATCTGCCATCACTTTTAATCAATGATTTCATTTCTTTTTCGATTTCTGCAAAATCTTCTTCGCTGAATCTGTATTCGGTATCAAAATCGTAATAAAAACCGTTTTCAATAGCAGGACCACCCGCAAATTTAACATCCGGATGTAATTTTTTAATAGCAGCCGCCATAACGTGAGCCAGCGAATGACGAATCGTTTCAATTGGATAGGACATAATAAATACCTTCTTTTTTTAATATTATTCTATTTAATTGTTTGCTTATTATAATACGCACAAATATTCAGTGCAAATAAAAATCTATACCCCCAAAGGGGTTGTTGTGGTAGTTATCAAAACAAATAACTTATAAATCATACTTTTTATATTATTACTATATTAAACAAAAGTCAAAAAAAATCCGCCACACGGCGGACTTTTTTTTAGTTATTCAACCCATTTATTAAATTTTGGATACGACTCAAACTTTCTGCATCGTTCAACGCAGCCGCAATAGCATACGCAGATTCCAAATCTTTCTTTGCCAAATCATTATTTCCCAACTGCAAATTCAAAGCAGCCGATTTTTCGAAATAAGACATCGCATTACTTGATTGAGATTCACGACCTTCTTGGGTTGGTGTCGCCTGAATCTGTTCAGCAATCACACGAACAGCCGAAGTATAATCATTGATTGCATTTTGATACATGCCCATCGCCGTATATGCTTCTGCCCTTTCTGCATAAACATCTGCAGAAACACTGCCTTCGGCACGTGCAAGCGAATTAGTATAATCAGCAATAGCCCCTTGCCAATTCTTTTGCCACAAATTCAATTGACCACGTTTTGCATACAAATCACGCAAAGTCAAATTATCCATTGGCTTCATAGATTGCGCAGCCAGCGCATTATTTATATCGCTCATCGCCGCTTCGTAATTTTCAAGGCGCATATTTAACAAAGCCCTGTCATAAAAAGCAACCGCATTCATACCGTCAACTTCTATGGCTGAATCAAAATCGTTCAAGGCATTTTGATAATCGCCCATTTGCATATATGCTTCGCCACGCAAAGTATAAACATTCGCACCAGCATTAGAATCAATCGCCGCGTTCAGGTCAACAATAGCGCCATCCAAATCATTCGCGACTATTTTTTCCTTTGCGGAATCAACGAAATCTTGCGCTTGTTTCAAAACTTCTTCTGAAACAACATTTCTGGACGGTTTCAAAAATTCGTGTCCCCGACCAATGATATAGAAAGTAGCCGCAATAAAGAACAAAATAATAAACCAATAAACATATATTGCCCAAGACCAGACGGCATCTTGGCAGTGCGTTCCTTTGGACACAACTTTCTTTACCTTTATATTTCGTGTAGTAGTTTTTATTTTTTTCATGTAAAACTCCCTTCCTTTTTCTTGATTCTAGAAATTTTTGGAAATCAGGTCAATAGTTTTCTTATCTACCTCCAAAATTTTTCCAACACCCAATTTTCCAAGGCTAATCGGACCATAGGACACGCGATGCAATTTCACAACTGGGGATGCGATATGTTTCAAAACAATTCTGATTTCGTTTTTTTTCCCCTCTATCACGGTCACCCTTAAATTATGTTCATCAATAACATCTATCTTCATCGGACGATATTTAATACCATTCACAACAACACCGCGACGCGCAATATTCAAACCACGCTCACTAAACTTATTTACCGTAGCGATATAAGTTCTTTCTATATGATTTTTTGGCAAAGACATTTTGCGTGCAAATTCCCCGTCATTAGTCAACAGCAACAATCCAGTTGTTTTATAATCAAGCCGCCCAATATATTTCAAATTCTTATACTTTTTATCCAGCACATCATATATAGTCTTGCGATTTTCCGGGTCGCGCATCGTTGTCATCGTATCTATTGGTTTATGAAACATATAAAGTTTTATTTCGCTCTGCTTTTTTATTGTTTTTTTATCAACACATACTTCGTCATCATCTTCTACAAAAAATACAGGAGTATCTATTTTTTCACCATTCACACTAACGCGGCCAGATTTTATCAAATCTTCTGCACCACGCCGCGAAGTCACACCACAATCAGCAATAAATTTAGCCAATCTCACTTTCATTTATTTAATACCTTTGCCACTGCAACAACGCCTGCAACTTCGGCACGCAAAATTGTTTTTCCAAGCGACAATGAACAAGTACTTGCCCCGTCCATTTTTTCAAATTCTTTTGGTGCAAAGCCACCTTCTGGTCCAACAAAAATCCGATTCGATTTTATGATATTTTCTTTTTTACCTGTTTCATGTGCAAATCTTTCATCTGCCACAATCAAATTATTAAAATCAATATCATCAAATTTGATAGGTAATTTTAATTCCGGAACAGAATTACGATTTGATTGTTCAGACGCTTCAATAATAATCTTTTTCATTCGCGACCAATTTATATGATGTGCCACAGTTCGCTCTGTAATAACAGGCTGTAAAACAGAGACACCCATTTGTGTCACCATATTTAACAATTCATCAGTCTTTTTTATTGGTGCAAAATAAAAAATTATATCATTAGACGGATCAACATGATTTGTTTTTTCACCGATGATTATACTTTTATTATCATCACTTAAAATCGCACTATGTTCCACCCCTTTATTAAAGACCAAACAATCATCGCGCCGCATCACACGACGAAGATAATGAACAACATCTTTATCAACCGGAAAAGTTTTTCCAGATTCCAAATTTTCATCTAAATATATTCTTGGCACATTTTGCATGGACATAATCTTTTTTTATAAAAAAACCTATTTTTATGATATAATAACAATCATGGCAACAAAGTTCAACATTTTATCCAGCAGCGGTTCAGGCAAAGGTTTAAGTATCTTTGATTCCACAAAATACAAAGAACACGAACAGGCACCCCTTGCGCGTAAATTCTGGAATATACGTTGGAATATTGGTGTTTGGTTGATATGCGCACTTGCATTTGCATTGGCTTTTCCGGTGGAACATGTATGGCGATACGGATGGGGACCTGCATCCGCACATTGGGTTGGTATATATTTGAAAAATATATTTTTAACATGCGGAATGTCTGTTATCGCCGAAATTCCATTTTGGTTGTCACGGACGGTACATAACCCAGATTTTGCTTGTGTTGCCCCAATAATACCAATCATTGTATATTATTTCTTGGCAGACGATACATTCAAATCTGAATTCAACCCAGCTGGCAAAGACAATTACGATGAAAAGTCTTCCCGCAAAGCCACCGCTGACGACATCAAAAAAATGGCAAAAGATTTTAATAACAAAGAAGGCTTGTTCAAAGGTTTCATGATGGTTCTTGGCTATTTCAAATACAAGGGCAAAGATACACCGTTGATGTTTGACGAAAGTTTGTCTGCGTTATGTGTAGCGCCTCCAGGAACTGGTAAAACAACCGGGGTTATTATTCCAACTATTCTTGATTGTGATACGGTTTCGATGATTATTAACGACCCGAAACCCGAATTAAAGCAGTCTACATCTGGGTATCGTTCGACGGTCGGTCCAGTATTTATTATGAATTGGGCAGGTCAAGACGAACCAGAACGCGGAATATATTATCCGTCTTGGAATCCATTGTCCCCAGAACATATTCCATACAACCCGGAACAGCGCGATTTGTACATTGATTCAATGGCCAAGGTTTTGGTTCCAGATGCCAAGGGTGCAAACGCAGACCCGCACTGGGCTAATACTGGGCGTGCGGGCTTGTCCGGACTTATCAATTTCATTGTGTCAAAGGTAGAACGTGCCAAGGCTGATGATTATTTTTATACCAGATTAAACAACGGAACATTTACCAGCGATGACGCAACATTGCTTGGGGACTATTACTTATCAATGATGAATGACCCGAACGCGTACGCAGCCTATTCAATGTTGCAACGCGGTGAAATAAACACCACGAACTATGTACATGTTGGAACATGGGCGAATATCCCAGATTCATGGCGTGGACGCGAAGCATCGTTTGCTATGATTCTTGATTGGCTGACATCAAGTCAGGTTGCGATTGCAGAAAAAATGGAAGAACGCAGACGCCAAGGCGACCAAATGGTTATGATGGCAGACCCGATGAAAGATTTGCTGTTAAACGCAGTTGAAGAAGCCCGCCGTTATTCGTACGCAAATCGCGCAGTATCAGAATTGACGCAATTGGCAAACACACCAGACAAAGAACGTGGTTCTATATTATCAACAATGATGGAAGGGCTGGCAATATTCCGTAATGCTGCCGTTCGAAACAGAACATCTCATTCTGATTTTCATTTTGCTGATTTGCGTGGAATGCTTGATCCGCGGGACGGCAAAATTAAACCAGTCAGTGTTTATTTATCCGTAAACTTGGTTGATGCCCAGGCAGTCAACCCAATCACAGCAATATTTATTGAATTGATGTCGAGTTATTTGTTATCTCATACCCCAGGACAACTGGTAGACGGCCAACGTGTTGGACCTTGTCCTGTGTTGTTTGCACTTGATGAAATGCCAAAGATGCAAAAACTGGACGCAGTTATCCAGGGACCAGATTTGGGACGCGGGTGCAAAGTATCTTACCTTATCATCGGTCAGGACATTCACCAGATTCAAGAAAAATACGGTGCAGACGCAGCGGCTACGATTATATCAACAACGGCTGCAAAAATCGTATTACGTCAAAACGACCCAGATACAGCAAAAAGATTTTCTGAAATGATGGGCATGAAAAAGACAAAAAAGATTGAAAAGAAAGACGGCAAAGAAGTAGAAACACCAAAAGAAGAATGGCTTTATACAGAAATGGATATTATGCGATTGCCGGCTGACAAACAATTGGTTATTTATCAGGGTTGGTATCACCGCCCAATCGAAGCAACAAATATCCAATACTATCTTGGAAAAACAGAGGTTCAAAAAAGATTACTTGCCAAAATTGCACTGGGCGAAACATCCCCACTACCAGAATTTTTAATCCCAAGTCACCACGCAATCATGGGATATAACGGTACACCACGCGTCTTGAATCCAAATACTAACGAAGTAAAAATCTTGGAACCACTTCATTAAAAATTATGCGTAAAATTATCTGTATTTGTTTGTTATTTATTCTTGGTGCGTGCGCATCATCTACGCAATCTTATCTGGACAGTGTTCAAAATAACTTTGCGAATGCAAATTACGAAATAGACGAAACACCGCTGAGTGAACAAAGCAACTTGGACTTACTAATAAACGGCACCGCCCTATTCCACATTGATAGATATGAACAAAGCGATGCAGAATTTGAAGAATTTAACAAAAGAAAATTGCATGAAACATCGACATCTATTTCCCGCGAAGCAGCAGGACTTTTGCTTGGTGGCGGTGTAAATTCTTACAAGCCATATATGATGGATTCACTGTTTGTATCTTATTATCAAATATGGGATTTGTTGGCGCTAAACGAATGGGCAAATGCGCGTGTCGTTATAAACCAGTCTTATGAACGCCAGAAAAATATGTCGATTGAATACAAAAAAATGATAGAAGAAAACAAAACAAAAATTTCTGAATACGAACAATTAAACGAAATCATTGACAAGAATACATCCGATTGGTTGGCTTTTTCAGACATTATGAACCCGGCATTGATGTATTTATCTGGGATATACTTTTTGAATGACGGCGATTTTGATAACGCGATTACATACCTTCGACGGGCAAGCGGCATGGTGCCAGAAAATAGTTTTATAAAACAAGACCTAGAATTAGCACAAAAAAGAATAAAACCACAAAATACATCTTGGCAATTTATCGAAACAGGTTTTGCACCACGCCTTCGTGAAGAAAACGCCGGAATATTTTTACCAAATATCGGAATGATTTATTTTTCTTTTTCAAAGCCCTATTTGAACAATGATTTTTCAAAACCAAATGGTTCAGAAATGTTGGCGAATGTAGATGCTATGTTTATGACAGAATATCGTGAATATCAAACGAATGAAATATTGCGCTCGTTTGTGTCCGCAGCGGGCAAGGCAACATTACAAGCAACAATGTATAATTCTAAATCAGATGCCGCACCAATACTTGGGATATTATCATCGGTTTATACAGTAGCATCGTCCAATACAGATGTTCGAACATGGGCAACATTGCCAAAGTATATTTATGTGACGCGCAAAACCGAATCGGACACGAAAAAAAATAATTTGATTTACACACGAATAATAGGTGGTAAAATAACAGACGAAAAAACAATTCCCCTCCGCTAAATGCGGAACAATTCCCCTCATCAAAGGGGGCGAACCACATAGTGGTGGGAGGGTAGCAAAAAGGAGAAAACATCATGAAAAAAATATTACCAATTGCTTTGTGTTGTGCGCTTTGCGCATGTGGTGGAACACGTGTTGTTGATTTGAACGACCACGAAGAAGTTTCAAAAATGCAAGACGTTATGGAACTGGAATACCGCGACTGGACGAACACAGCAGAAAAGATGACCGAATCGATGATAAAAAGTGGCGCATTTCGCCAAATCAAAAATCCAGTTATCGCAATCGGCAATATCGTGAACGATACGCAACAAAGATTTGATACAGATATTTTGACCAAAAAAATTCGCACAACATTGTTAAATTCTGGCACGGCACAAATTGCGACCAATTTTTCTGGTGAAGATTTAACATCTGAAAAAATGCGAGGCATGCGGTCAAATGCAGAATATGACCAATCGACAATTGCGAAAACTGGGACCTTGATTGCGCCAAATATGTCATTATCCGGCAAAATGTTGCAAAGGAATTTGAAATTGGAATCTGGCTGGTTTTCTTCTGTTGATACGCGCGTCGAATATTACCTTCAACTGACATTGACAGATTTGAAAACGGGGTTATCTGTTTGGGAAGATGAACAGCCAATCATCAAAGAAGGCACCCACGCCCCAACATGGTAAAGGGAAAGATTAAAAAACCATTGCTTGCCACCCGAAGTTCTTGTCCGCCATAGCCTTGGCGCAGGCGGATTAACGAAGGGTGGTCATCCCGAGGGAAGCGTTGCACGCGACCGTGGGGATCCAGGTAATAAAAGAGTCCGGCGTTCCGCCGGACAACTTTTTTAGACCTGGGTTGCCACGCATAAGCGCCGACAAACGCCGCTGGCTTGTCGTCGTTGCTTATGCTCGCAATGACATAAGGTTTTTATGGTTCGATAAATATAAAACTATCTGGAATGGCGACACCTCCCAGTTTCGTGGGACAAGCGTGGAAAAAATTATTTCATCAATTCGCCGTTTATGTAATCAAATTTTTGATTACCGACGATTATATTTTTTCCGTCATATTGCGGAGATACTTGCTTTTTTATTTTTGCCTTCCAAAAAACACTTCCCTTATCAATATTCACCGCATACAGATTATTATCCGTTCCAACAACAAACGCAAAATTATCAACAACAATAAAATCAACCGGCACAGATATATTCACGCACCAGATTTTATTTCCGTTATTTGCATTTAACTTACAAAAAGCGTCCCCAAGTCCCCCGGCATAGACATAATTTTTATCCACCCCAACATGCGCAACAATATCAACGACCGCCGCACCACCGGTTAAATTATTGCCGCGATAAACATCTGCTGTCCAAACAACCCGATTATCAGCAGTATTTATCTTTAACACTTCGCCAGTAGAAAGCCCGGTATATATAAACCGCCCAGAACAAATCGGTGATTGATTACTGTTCACAACACTGTCCATTGCAAAGCCAGTATATATTTTCTTTTCACCGTGCCAGATATTATTCAAAGAATCTTGTTTATATTCGCAATCTTTATCGCCAAAAATATCTTTTACGTTTTCAGAAAGTGTTGGCACATCTTTATTTTCAACCACGACATCAGTTGTTTCAAAAATATCGTGCCGAACACCTGGCAATATCGGGTCGTGTTTAGAACAAGCGGTTATTACCAAAACACATAATAAAAACGCAAATATTCTTTTCATATTCTATCTCAAAGTCTGGGCAGTTGCAGAAATACTTGCTGGGGCATCCGAATCGTTTATGATTTTATCCAATACCTTGTTTGCAGATTCAACATCGCCACCAGACAAATACTTTTGCGCAACCATTAAACGCGAAGTATAATAAAACGGAGATTTTTTCGTATCCATACTTGATAAATACTTCACAAATTCTGTCGTTTCTATCTTATCGCCATTGATTGTTGCCAAATGAAGTTTCGCCAAATCTTTGAAATCACGCGTATGACCGTTTGCCGCCAAATCTTCCAATTTTTTAATATCACGATCGATTAAATAAGATTGAAAAAGCGCCAAATCGGATGTTGCCCCGCGACTATCGTGTGCAAGGTTAGCCAGCGCATTCGCGTCTACATTTGCAATCGCACTTTCATAAACCGTTGCTGTCGCGATTTTAGACGACCAATACATCCGTGAACCAATTTGAAAAGTGCAAACAACCAACATTACAGCAATCGCGCCCGCCACGATATAGCGCCAATATTTCTTCAAAAACTGTTCTGTTTTTTCATTGTTCACATCTTCCCAAACTTCGCGGTAAAGCGCATCTTCAGCATGTTCAGCATAAGTTTTCTTAACTGGCTTCTTAAGGTTTTTATTCCGTTCCAAAATACTTGTCATAAAAAATCTCCTGTCTTGATAAATTATATTTTATTGCTATACTATAAGACGTATGGCTAAGGAAATCAAGACAACTTTACCGGCAACAAGAAAGAACACCATTGCACCCGTCTATGGTGCTGGCGATGACATCAGTTTGTCAAAGTATATCAACGAAATTCAAAAAATCCCCATTCTTTCGGCAGAGCAAGAATATGAATACGCGACAAAATGGGTTCGCGAACATGATAGCAGTGCTGCGGAAAAATTGGTGGCTTCACACCTTCGCCTTGTTGTGTCGGTCGCATACGATTTCAAGAACTATGGTCTGCCCGTTTCTGATTTAATTGCCAGCGGCAACATGGGACTTATGCAGGCATTACAGAAATTCGACCCAGAACGCGGTTTTCGTTTTTCTACTTATGCTATGTTTTGGATCAAGGCTGAAATTTACGAAACGATTTTGAACAATTGGTCTATTGTTAAATTGGGCAGTTCTGCGAATCAAAAGCGTGTATTTTTCAACCTTACGCGGGCGAAACGCGCACTTGGCATAATGGACAATAATTTATCAGACGACCAAACAAAACAAATCGCAGAATATTTATCTGTCCCAGAATCAGATGTTGCACACATGGCAACACGAATGTCTGCGCGTGATGTGTCGTTAAACGCACCACTTTCTTCTGATTCTGATGCAAAAGATATGTTGTCTAATATGGCGGACAGCAAAATAAACATTGAAGAAAGCATGGAACAACTGGAATTCAAACGCCGCGGATATGAACTTTTGAAAAAACACTTATCACTATTGCCAGAACGCGACCGCGAAATATTAAAAGCACGCAGACTTTCTGACCCGGCTGCAACATTGGAAACACTGTCCAAGAAATACAACATATCCCGTGAACGCGTGCGCCAGATAGAAGAACGTGCTTTTAATAAATTAAAAGACGCGGTATTATCCGAATCGGGCGCACCCAAATTGATAAAGGAAGAAAAATGAAGCGAATATCCATTGCTTTTTGTATATGCGCATTATCGCTGGACGCATTTGCGCTTGAATCAAAGGCTGGCAATTGGACTTTCAAGTTGGACGCAGACGGCATGGGCGGATTTCTGGAACAAAAAGATGACAAGCCGTTATTCATATACGACTGGGACGCCAAGGCACAAATTTTCTACAATTTTAATAAATCGCAACGTTTTGGTGCAGTATATTCTGTTGATGCAGACTGCGTCGAAGATGATGAATACATTCATGATGCGTTTATATTATTCGAAGACAGAAATTATGGACGCGCTGAATTTGGTCTAACACATTCTGTCGCGCGAAAAATGGGACTAGGGCTACCTGATGTTGGGTATTTAAAAATAAACGACAAATCAATATTGCACAAAGAACTGGATATTAAAAAAGTTTTTATATCTGATACGGCTGCAACAACGGGACATAATATGCCGCGCCTAAACCTTGCAACACGCACAACAGAATATGGACAATACGGTTTATCGCTGTCTGGGGCTGGGGACGATTACGACTATGCAATTGACGGTGCATTCAAAATAAAAAGGCCATATGGAAAATTAAAATCTGCGTATTATTTGGCTGTATCGTACATAGACAACCCAAAAAATTACGAAGAAAACTCGTTTTCGCCACGCGTGACAGCTGATTGGCGCGGTCAAATTGCAGCAGGAATAAACCTGCAATACAACAGTTTTGTTTGGGGAACATCTGCGCGTGTGATATACGATGAAAGCCCGATTGCAAAAACAGCAGACGGTTTTATCGCAGGCACTGGAATAAGTTATGATTTGCTTCAAAGCAGTATTTCCTTGACATATTTATTCTCAGATACAAATGTATGGAATCACCGCGATAAAACAACGAATAAAAAAATGAACGGCGACTATTTACATACAATATTGGCATCTTTCCGATACAAATACACAGAACACACAGCGGTATTTATGTCTGCGGGTTTTGCAGACAGTGAACCATTTTTTGCGGTGGGGCTTCGCACTGGCTTCTAGATGCCTTTTACATAAAACAAGTTAATGTAGCAGGAATATTTTTAACCATAAACCAAACATTTCTGTAATCAGACATATAAAGGCACGCCAAGAACACAGCAAATACCAGCAACACGAACAACACGCTGACCTTTTTCCCATGCAGACAATATACAGCAATATTATAAAGCAAAAACAGCATGTACAAATCAACAATCGCGCTTATCAACCACATTGAAGTACAATCAAACGCCAAACTGTTCAGAATCAGCGCCAGCGGATAGATAAAGAACATAGAAGAAATACCTTTGACAGCAATTTCCCAATCGCGATCACCGCCGGTCACTTCGGACACCAGCATCATAAGCCCCGCGCAGATAAAAAGTATAATAATTGCCAAAACTGGATAAACAACCAGTGCTTTGAAAAGCGCAAATATAGTAAACAAATCACCCCTGATAAGATTCAAAATCAAAACAACGATACCGCCAACCAGTCCCCAAAGAAAAGCCTTTAATATCGCGTCTTCCATTTTACCGTCTGCGACAATGCGGGTAAAAAAGTATTTAGGCTTGAAGAAAATATCAGTCAATTTAGCCAACCAACCCCTTTTCTTTGGTTTCGCAACACGCGCAGATTTTTTTAGTTTCATTTTCGCATCCCTCTGTATTTGATTATTTATATTTTTGCTTTATAATTATAAAAAATCAATGGAAAAAAGACATGAAGAAATTAGTTATTGTCGGTCGCCCAAACACAGGCAAATCGACACTTTTTAATGGGCTGACTAATACGCGGGACGCGCTTGTTCACGACAGACCTGGGGTGACGCGCGACACAATATCTGGAAAAATGCCAAACCGTCCGTGGACTGTGTATGATACCGCGGGTCTTGAAAACACCAAGACTGGTATCGCACATAATTCGACAGATATGGCAATAAATGCTATTGAAAACGCAGATGCAGTATTATTCGTGGTGGACGGACGTGTTGGCTTGAACAACATGGATATTGAATGGGCAAAATTGGTTCATAAAAAAAGCAAAGCCCCTGCCCTACTTTTGGTCAATAAAACAGAATCTGCAAAACGATTAAACGATATTCATGATTTTTATAAATTGGGTTTTGGCGAACCAGTTTTAATATCTGCAGAACACAAGCGCGGCTTTGATTACATATACGAATTTATTGATAAAATTGGTGGTGGTGAAGTTATCGAAGAAAAAGATGATGACAAACAATTAAAAATTGCTGTCTTGGGACAACCGAATGTTGGAAAATCTACATTTGTGAATCGCGTTTTGGGTGAAAAGCGCCAGATAGTAATGGATGCACCCGGCATCACACGCGATACAGTAAAGATACCAACACATTTTTATGGCCGTGATATAGTAATCATGGATACGGCGGGTTTGCGGCGCAAAGCGGGCGTGACAGACGATGTAGAAACATTGTCTGCATTAAAATCACTGGACGCGATTGAAAAAGCAAATGTAGTTATATTGATAGTCGACGCAACAAAAAATATTGAAAACCAAGCATTATCTATCGCTGCACGGGTGTACGACGCAGGCAAGATTTTATGTGTTGCTTTGAACAAATGGGACCTTGTAGACGAATCGGAAAGGGATGAAAAACTTTTGAAATTAAAGCATCAATTTACAAATTCTTTTCATCAAATTATAAAACCGATAATATTGGCAATATCTGCCGAAAAAGGAACCGGGATTCAAAACTTATTCAAAAGAATATATGAACAATGGGATATATCAAATACCGATACCCCAACCAGTTTGTTAAACAGAATCATTGAAAAATTGGTTGCAGAACGTCAACCTCCTATGTCGCGCCTTAAACGCCCGATGAAGATAAAATTTGCACGCCAAACGGGTCATCACCCAATAAAAATAACCATAAATGTTGGCGGTGCGTCCGATATACCAGAATCGTATACACGATACCTGCGCCGTGGGCTTGCAAACACACTACACTTGGAACATTTACCCATAGTAATCGAATACCAAAAATCAGAAAACCCATTTGATTGATAATCTCCCCCAAAAAAGGGGAGATTTTTTTAACATGTAAAATCAATAATAGAACCAAACAGAACAGCGAAAAAGAAGCAGACACTACCACCAATCACAAACAAATGCCAAAGGGCATGTGCGAACTTCATACGCCGCCACAAGTAAAAGATTACACCAACAGAATACGAAAGTCCGCCAGCCAAAACAAACCACATACCGCGTGCAGAAATAGTTTCTATCATCGCCGGCAATATCCAGAGCAACGCCCAACCCATTACTAAATACAAGGCGACCAACCATTTTGGCTGCTTATGCGGGTTATGAATTTTCATAATTGTTCCAAAGATTACGATTGCCCACAAAATTCCAAAGAATGTCCAGCCCAGTCCAGCATGGCCACAACGATTCAAATTTACCAACAAAAATGGTGTATATGTGCCGGCTATCAGTGCATAAATTGCGATAGAATCCCAGACCTCGAAAAAGCATTCGCATTTGTCACCTATTGTTGCATGGCACATTGTCGAACCAAAATACAGTGTGAACATTGTGAATCCAAATATAGAACATGCAACCGTTGCCCACACATTGTGATAAACCACCGCAAACGCAACCAAAAGGCAAAGCCCCGCCATCGCCAAACCAATTCCTATGCCATGAGTAAGAATATTTATAACCTCTTCTGATTTGGTGGACGGACGTTCCCAACGAAAAAGCCCCGTCGCCTGTAATACCTTTAATAAACCGTATGCGTGTTTGTCACGCTTAACATCACGCAATTTTTGTTTAACGATTTTTTTGTTTTTTACCATTTTTCCTTTCCTTTTTATTCATTTATATAATCATACCGATTCGATTGCGGACACGTTCGCCACCCAATACACGCATAACAGAATACAAATCTGGCGTATTAGTGCGCCCCAGCATCGCGACACGCAAATTCATAGCAACATCCCCAGGTTTTATTCCCAATTTATTTGCAACATCGACAATTTTGTTCCACCAAGTATCTTTGTCATCTGATTCGTTATATGTCGCCAAAAATTCCCGCAAAGCGTCCACATTATATTCATATTCCCGATTCGTTTTGAAAAGGAAATCATAAAACGGCGCAATTTCAGTCAATGTCTGTTGCCAAGTAATAAAATCTTTGCGTATACGCTTTGGATTGTCCCGTTCAATAGATAACACAGATGTCAAATAATCAATATCTGCAACCTGTTTTTTGTTATCTTCGTCACCATATTCGTTTGCCCAATCAATAACGAATTTCACCAAATCTGAAACAGTCAAAGTCGCAATATATTCACGCGCCCACCATTCCAGTTTCTTCATATCAAAAAGCGCCCCAGACATTGGTATTTTTTTCGGCTTCATTTCATATTCCCAGAAATTTTTCACTGCACCTTTCATCTTTGCATCTTCGTATCCAGATGCCAAAATGTTCCCAAGGTATTCAATTACTGCATCAACTGGCCAACCCGCCATCAAAAAGAAAGCAACATTACATTCTGGGTCCTTGCGCTTTGACATTTTGCGTTGTTTGCCTGTTTCCGAATCGATTTTATCCAATGTTGATGTATGGATATAAAGCGGCGGTATCCATCCCATCATACGAAACAACTGAACATGCAAAGGCAATGAAGATAGCCATTCTTCACCCCTTACCACATGAGTTGTTCGCATAAAATGGTCGTCAACCAAGTGCGCAAAGTGATATGTCGGCAAACCGTCATTCGATTTAATCAAAACCAAATCTTCATTATTTTCGGGGAAAGACAAAGAGCCCCTTACTGCATCTTTGCAGAAAATGCGCACATCGGGATTACCTGTTGAATATAAACGAATCGATGGCGCTTCACCCTTCTCAAGATGTGCAATAATTTCATCCGCACTTAAATCACGGTCACGCGCCCATTCACCGTAAATACCAGTTGCCCAACCAGCAGCCTTTTGCTTGTTGCGAATTTCTTCCATTTCTTCTGATGTTAAAAAGCAAGGATATGCCATACCTTTTTCCAACAAATACGCTGCAACAGAATGATATATGTCTTTGCGCATAGACTGGTAATAAGGTCCATATTGTTCATCATTGTTGTATTTGAAACCAAAACTGCTTATCGCATTTTTAACGACATTTACCGCACCTTCTACCTCACGCTTGGTATCTGTATCTTCGATGCGCAACATAAATACACCATTCGATTGATTTGCCAATTTATAATCAATTAACGCACCGTACAAATTTCCAATGTGCATAAAGCCAGTCGGACTTGGCGCAAAGCGCGTGACAAAAGCACCGTCTGGTAAATTGCGTGGCGGAAATTTAGATTCTAATTCTTCCATTGTGTACTTTGGCGCACCACCCAACACGCGCGCAATCAAATCTTTCGATAGTCCGTTTCGCATTTTTATTTCATCCTTGTTTTTTGATTTATCCATTCTATACTAAATATATGGAAATACAAGAATTAAAACATCTGAATCAGGACGAACTTCGAACCTTTGGGCGACGACATGGAAAGAAATTATCCATGCGCAAATCGTGGTTGATGGAAAATCTGCTGCCCGAAATCGCACCAGATGTTAATTTATTGCGCGAAAAATCTGTAATTCTTGAGATAGGGTTTGGAAACGGCGAACATTTATGCGAACTGGCACTACAAAAACCAGAATCTATCATCATTGGGGCAGAACCTTTTGCAAACGGCGTTGCCGCCCTACTTTCTGCCATAACAAACGAATCGGATAACACATTAAAAAAAGGATACAAAAATATCCGTGTATTCCCTGATGATGTGCGATTGATGCTGAAAAATTTTGAAAATCTGATGTTTGATGAAATATGGATACTGCACCCTGACCCTTGGCCAAAGGCGCGTCATGAAAAAAGAAGACTGCTGAACCACGAATTTTTGAACATTCTTTCTAAACATTTGAAAAAGAATGGCGAAATTATCATAGGAACCGACCATTGGGAATATTTTGATTGGATAAAAAATGAGGTTAAACAAACCACACTTTGTGAAAAGCCAATCGACATGGAAATAATTCATACGCGATACCAAATCAAAAACAAGGCAGGAACAACAACACCAAAATACCTTTGCCTTTCAAATCAATAATCAAGAAAGAATTGTAATTTACCTGACAATTCGGGTCTTTCGCTTTCAACAAGGCGTATAACTTGGTCTATTCTGTCAAAGTTATTATTCAATACAAAATGCAATTCACAGTCTGCATCCCAATTTTGCAACATAGAATATACACGTCCCACAAAATCAGAACGATTTTTCATATCTTCTTTCAATGTCAAAACCAGCGCACGCGCACGAACAGTCCGCAATCCGCGAAACACATCCGCCCAATCATTTATACCGATTTCCGATATATCCATGCCCAGATACAAATCATGTGCAAAAAACAAATCATCACGAACCAAAGAAATATTTTTTATAAAATCTTCAAAATCACGCATATTCAAAAATATCTGAACACCACTGGCCCCTTGTCTACAAACACTTCGTATATTTGCAGCCAAATCATATATTTGTGTATCCAACCCTTTATCCCCATGCAAAAAATCAAACCGGGTCAAAATTTTAACATCTGTCTTTTCCAAGTAAACCCACATCAAAGGAATCATATCTTGCGGTACAGATATTAAATGTACATTGCTTTTGATGACATCGTCTGCCATACCCGCCAAATCACTGGTATCGCCGACGCATTCGCACCAAAACGCCAATCTTTTATCGGAATCAGAAAAAATTTCGTCCATTTCTATCATTCTATTTCCAGTTTATCATAAAATGTGATACAATAAAAGATATGAAAAACAAATTTGAACATATTTTATTATCAATACTACTCGGCTTGTCTGTTTTGCTGGGGCTTTCGTTCTGGCTGAACACAGTATTCGGGTTCAACATGTTTAATATGGAACACTGGGAAGAATTGTCCAGGCTTCAGGCCGAACAAATACCAATCAGCAATGGATTCTATGTGTCTATTGGTGTTGCTATATTCATATTCGTCTTTGGTTTATGCTTTATATATGTGCCAGCAATCAAACGCGCGTACAAAAAGACTTCTATTGAAAGCCTGCCTCCGCCACCAGAACCAATACTGATTGCACCAAAAGAAGAAAAAGCGGTCGCACCAAAGGAACCGCCAAAGATAATTTTACCTTTGTCGCGCCCACCACGGTTGAATATTCCATCCAATTCTGCCAACCTGGCACGTCAAAAATACGAAGCACCGCGCTTTGAACAACCAAAGCCGCAAATCGATTCGCATGAAAAATACGATTCGATATTGTCTGAGATATTTACCAAAAATGGATATGTGGTAAAAAAGAATTTGATAATGTCTAACTTTACATCAAATTTGCTGGCTATTGCGCCAGAAGAAATTTTGTGGATTGGCTCTGTTGATTCAGATATTTCAAAACTGCAATCTGCGGTTGAAAGATTACAATCTGTTTTCCGCGAAACACTGGAAGATATAAAAATAAATGTAAATGCGTTTATGTTGGATACAACCGGGCAAAATGTAGCCACAGATTCTGTTTTAGTTTTCAAATCTGTTGACGATTTGAAAAAGTTCATATCTGAATTACCGCCTGTCCAGTCAAAAGACATGACAAATACAGAACAAGAAAATTTTGATGCATACTCTGAATATATTGATACAATATTGCAATATATGAAGAACATCGGATAACGGAAGCATAATGCAGTTAAACAAAAATACAGCACTTGAACGTCTTGGTACACTTGGCATGGATGATATGCCGGTTATGGAATACACACCAAAACGAAGTGCTTTGGCGCCCGATTGGTTCAAAAAATATTGCGAATTGCGGCGCGAATTTTTATCATCTCTTACCGATTGCATGGAAGAAATTGCATTTATGAATATGTCGCAAAATGATTTTATGAATTTAATGATGGGACGCGAATTGCCTGAAAATTTATCTATCAGATTCAAAATCCCGCTTCTTTGGGGTGGTGAATTAAAAATCGATAATATGTTTTTATGTATAACATTTCCTGTTTCTTATAATCTTGACAGGTTTATTATCGATCAAAGTGATGCGAACACGGTTTTTCTACCTAACCCTGAAAAAAAGATATATCTGACAACACATACCGGCGGCGGTGGCGTTGGTGGAAACGCAGCATCTGACCGTCTGAGCCAAAGTGCTTTTAACTTTATGTCTGGGCGGGGGAACGAATAAAAAATGACAACAACAGAATTCTTATCTTTTATAAAATCACGTGGCGCGAAGATTTTTCCCGCTATGCCCGGCACAGATTTAAGTGTTGTGAATGCAAACTTACAAAACATGCGCGCAGCAATGTTGGCGCCTTTTATAATTGAATTGTATCATCAGTGCTCTGGAATAACTTTGGGTTCAGCATGTATTTTTGGTCCAAAAGAAATCGAACGCGACATAAAATACCCCCTGCCGTCTATTGAAAAAATCAACAATGACATGATGGGCAATAAAAATTTATTTGGGAAAACAGTTTTTGGTCGCAATGACTTGTTTTGGTTTGCTTTTGATACGACCGGGGCATGTTTTATGCTGGATAATTTAACGCTTTCCGTCTTGCGCAAATATGATGATGTATATCGCGCAATGACAGACTGTCTGATTGTGGGCAAGGTGTAAACAAAATGCACAAAATATCAATATCTTTATCTGGACATCAAACCAGCATATCTTTAGAACAAGAATTTTTTGATGTGCTAAGAACACTTGCAGATAAAAAAGGCGTTTCTATTGCAAGCATTATCCAACAAATAGATTCTACGCGCCGTCCTGATTCTAATCTTTCTTCTGAAACAAGGATATGGATATTGAAAGAATTGATGAAAACATCAAAATAAATATCATCCATAAATTGCGTCCAAACATTCTGTATGGTGTATGATGCGCCCCCCAAACAAAACCGTCCAAAGAGCCATTTTGGCCCACAGGTAATTCAGATATTATATTTCCGTCCGAGGCAACAAAAGCACTTATCCCAGAATAATTTGCACGAATAACCGGTATCCCAGATTCAATTGCATATCTGCGCACCATATCAAGATGCTGATAAACACCCGGGGTTGTTCCAAACCAAGTATCATTTGTTATATTTATAATCGCATCTGGCAAAGTGCCATTTGGTATCAAAGAATCAGAAAAAATAATTTCATAACAAATCGCAGGCGCAAAAGTGAATTTTCCGCGATTTGTATTTATTGTTATCAATTCTTTACCACTTCCAGAACTAAGGTTTGCAGGTGTCGGAACAAGTCCCCCAAAAGGTCCATATTCACCAAAAGGAACAAGATGAGATTTACTATATAAATGCTGCACAACACCGCTTTTATCAGCAACAATCATTGAATTATAGAACTTACCATTTTCATATGAATTTGCACCAATGACAACATTCGTATTCAAAATTGAAGAAAAAGGGAAACTGTTATCAACCATAGTATATGGGTATGTAGTTTCTGGAAAAACGATTATATCGGGCTCTATGCTTTTATCTTCTGTTGCCCATATAAACAAATCACGAATTTTTTGATTTGCGATGTTGCGTGCTTCTTCGCGCGATGACGGCATCTTGTATACGGCGGATTTTGCGGGCTGAACAATTCTTATTATTGGATATGGTGATACATTTTCTCTATCTGATAAATTCATATTATGAACACCATAAAAACACCCGCCAATCAATAAAAGCACATAAACAACAAACACAAACCAAGATGATTTTCTACTTTTATCACGACACAAATCTATCAAAGAAGCAACCAAACCAATAATTACAAAGGTCAAACCAAGCGAGCCCCACAAAGAAATAGAATTTATAACAATCGGAAAATTCATAGTGATATTAGAAATTGGGTTCCATGGAAAACCTGTCAAAAACCATTCACGCCCCCATAAAACCAAAGCCCAAGTTGTTGCGAACAAAATTGCTCTATACGGCAGTTTCCGCTGTATAGAGCGAATTATCGCAAAAGGCAAAGACAATATTATTCCGCACAACAAACCAATACCAATCAATGCAGGAACCGTCCATATTGCAAATTGTGCAGCCAGTTCTGGAACAACATATATAGAATTCAACACCCACCAAAACATTGACATGCCGTAAAAAGCACCAAAAGGAAAAGATAGCCCCCAGGCTTTTATAAAACTGATTTTATTTTGTTGGACTGTTATCATCCAATACATCGCACCAATACCAAAAAGCGACAACCACCACAAATTAAACGGTGCAAAACCAAACGAACTTATCACGCCCAACAAAGCGGCAACGACATACCACCAAAAACTATTTTCGCGTATTTTCAAAGATTGTACCCAAGTTATAATTTTTCCCGGGCAACAAGATTTATCCGAGCACGCATTTTCATTATCAGCATAAGGATTTTTATAACCCAATTTTTTCAATATTTTTACTTCTTTATCTTCCATTACTTCTGCGTCCACATCATTCAAATGGTCAAATCCTTGAAGGTGCAACATGCCATGAACAACCATGTGCGCAGTATGTTCCGCCACAGATATTCCCGCTGCTTTCGCCTCTTTTTCAACAGTATCAAGTGATATAAATATATCCCCCAACAAAACATCATCTCCTAATTCAAAAGACAAAACATTTGTCGGTTTATTTATATTGCGATATTGCTTATTTATCTTTTGAATTTGTTTATCGTCAACCAGGGTAATTGAAACCTCCGAATCTTTGTATACGGTAGAAACTGCCGCATTCGCGATTTTTTCAAAATCTATATTATACTTTTTCCAACGCGCGTTTTCATAATTGACATAAACTTTCATACCTACCTCTTTCAACTTGATAATTTGGTTATTATTTAATATGATAATTATACCACAAATAAAGGCAAAGCAAAAGAAAATGACAAGACCACTGGCTGATTTAATGCGCCCAAAAACGATAGATGAAATCGTGGGGCAAACTGATTTATTGGGCGAAAACGGTTTTATTCGCCAGATGGTCAACAATGGAAATTTGTCTAACTTGATTTTATGGGGGCCGCCGGGTTGTGGAAAAACGACAATCGCACGCGCATTGGCTAATTCCGTAGACATGGACTTTGTCCCACTTTCGGCTGTATTTTCTGGAACTGCTGATATAAAAAAAGTCATGGAAGCGGCGCGTATGAATCGTGAAATTGGACGCAACACTCTTTTGTTTATTGATGAAATTCATCGCTTTAATAAAACCCAGCAAGATACATTATTACCATATCTCGAAGACGGCACAGTCACATTTATCGGTGCAACCACTGAAAACCCCAGTTTTAATTTGAACAACGCCCTGCTTTCGCGTTGCCATATTGGGGTCTTAAGACCACTGTGTACGGCAGATTTATTGACATTGATTGAACGTGCTGAAAAATTTTTGGATAAAAAATTACCACTGACAACGGACGCAAAAAAACACCTTTGCGAAATGGCAGACGGGGATGCGCGATTTTTATTAAACAGCATTGAATACATCGCATCTGCAAAATTCAAAAAAGATTTAACCCCAGAAAAATTGGATAGTGCAATTCAAAAACGTGCCCCGATGTCCGACCGCGACGGCGACGAACATTATAATTTAATTTCTGCGGTACATAAATCTTTGCGTTCGTCCGACACAGATGCTGCACTTTATTGGGTTGCACGTATGATTACATCAGGTCAGGACCCACGATATGTATTGCGCCGCCTTACTCGATTTGCAATGGAAGATGTTGGTTTGGCAGACCCAAATGCGATGCAGATTGCTTTGGCTGCTTGGCAAATTTATGAACGAATGGGGTCACCAGAAGGTGACATTGCAATCACAGAATTGGTAATATATTTGGCAACTGCGCCAAAAAGTATTTCTGCATACAAGGCACAAAATGCTTCGTATAGAACGGCACGCGACACCGGCTCACTAATGCCGCCAAAAAACATATTAAACGCACCAACAAAAATGATGAAAAATATGGGATACGGCGACGGATATATTTACGATCCGGAAACAGAAAGCGGTTGCAGCGGTCAAAACTGTTTTCCAGAAAACATGGAACGCATCAGTTTTTATAAACCAGTTGAACGCGGTTTCGAACGCGAAATAAAAAAGCGTTTTGAATATTGGAATTCTTTTCGAAAGAAATAAGAATCAATTAAAACAATATTTTCACATCCAACCCGCCTTGGATTTCACTTGATTCGAATTCGTAATCAAAGTGTCCGACGTATTGAGTATTTCCAAATTGTTTTACCAATTTCAAATTCAACCATTCTTGGTTATCAAGCAGTCTCGTATTCGTAGATTTGCGAAAATCAAACCCGACACCCCCACGCCAGTCATATTTGAAACGAAAATACGCTTCTGGGATAAAATTCAAATAAGACAAGCCACGCGTATCATCAAAAACCCAAGTTGACTTTACTGTTCCAGCCAATGTCACACCAACAAAATTACGTCCGAAACGAAGTCCTGCATAATACGAAGAATCTGCGTATTCCGGCGTTCTTACATGTGAAGAACCCCATAATTTCAGACCAAACAAAGCATCAGAAATAATACGCGATGAACCTTCACCGTCACTCATTCGATAAACGCCACCAAATTCCGTTGCCGAAAAACCATTTTCTTTATTCCCGGAAAGGTCCCATTGATAGAGTATGTTTGCGTGTACAACTAAATTGTCTGTTATGCCATAATCAAGGTATTGTCCAGCACGCAACTTTTTATCAATATAATTCACAAAAGTATCAGATAAAAAATGATTGTCTGCGGTTAAAAACAAAGGATTTGTTGTATCTTTTGCCAATATATCTTTGAAAGTTTGTTGAATGTCTTTTGTTCCAGACGATGAAGAATCGCGTGCATCAAAAGATTCTTCGACAACAACATCATCACCGACCGAATCATCAGACAAGACAACACCCGCACCGTATGCGTTCAGCCCAACACACATTGCGAACAAAAACAGCCATATTTTTTTCATAAGACACACCAAAAATTATTTATCAAAGAATTCTAGAAGTACAAGATTGCCTGAACCCCGACTTTCCATTCATTGTAATCTTTGATTTTGTAATCACCAATAGTATAAGCAGCACTTGTTGCATAATTTTCTGGGTTTACATCATATTCAAAATATTTCTTGGTTTTACCTTTGGCAGAATCATAAACAGCCACAGAACCATACAAATTCAAAGCGAACATATCAGCCGGTTGAATACCAATTGCGCCCTTTAAATTCAATTGTTCATGCCAATCATAGTGTCCATAAATCAATTCACCATTTAATGTGAAATATTTATTCAACACTGCGAATGCGCCAAGACCACCTTCGACATAAATAACATCTTTGGTATCTGTTTTGTACGAAAGCATGATATAATCAGCCCCAGATTCAACATAAGCACCATATATATCACCCTTGGTCAAGCGAGAATAACCACCGCGCAACAAACCATAAACAGTCGTTCTGTCAACTTTATACCCAGCCTTTAATTCACCAATAAATGTATTAGCAGTATCTTTTTGATGTTGATAATAACCAGCAACCATTGCAATCCATTCATCATTATCGACGAAGCGGTCTTGCAAGCCGATTCCAAAAAGATTCAAACCAGATGAAGAATAACTATCCGAAGCGGTAGACCAAGCAGGATCCAAAGAATCTTTCCAATCTTTAAAAGATGTCTTGGTTCTATCATACTGTAACATACCAATAATTGCCAAAGTATCAGTTATACCAATACTGAAATCTTCTTTGACCAAAAATTGCGTTGTTTCTTGTTTACCACTAAGAGATGTCAAAAATACAGTATTACCATCTGTATCAGTAAAATACGAATTTGTATCCAAATCTAACACAGAAGCATTCAAAATATCAAATTTAAAATTATTCGTTGCATACGAAAAATCTGTCACAGAGCCGAATCTGCCTTTTAACGGCTGAAAGAACGGATGCGCCAAGAAATATTTGCGTTCTTGGGTTGCATAAGTTCTGGTTGTCACCTGTTTTTCACGGACAGAATATGAATCATTGCTGTATCTTCTGGTATCAGCATTATCATATCTTGTGGAATAAACCTGACGCGAAGTTGTTGTCTGTTGTCTTGGGACGACATCATAAGAACTGGCACGTGCAGGTTGTTGATAATAGAAATTATTCTGGATAGTATTGCCATAACCGCCACTTTTACGCGAAGTTGTCGTGGTTTTGTATGTATTCGCCTTGGCCGGTTTTGTCGTGTAATACCCTTCGCTTGCGGATGTATTGTTGTAATAATCACCAGCCGCAAACGCAGGCGCAACCGCCATCAAAGCCAAAACTATCGTATACTTTTTCATAAAAAACTCCTTTCATTTTCTTTGATTATAACATAAATCTCTGAGAGATAAAAGCCAAAAAAACAAAAAATTACAAAATGTGTCTTTTCCCACCGGCATCAGGACTGCTGACTAAACCTTCGTTTTCCATACGCTCTATAATAGTTGCAGCCTTGTTATATCCGATGCCAAGCCTGCGTTGAATATAAGAAATTGTAGGTTTTTTATCCCGGATAACAATTTCTTTGGCTTGTTCGTATAAATCATTAGATTTTGCCTCTCTGGTGGCAGCGGCACCCGGAACAATTTCTGCGTCTGCGCCCTCTTCTGATGTCACACCTTCGGCATATTCAGGTTCACCTTGTTCACGTAAAAAGCCGCCAATTGCAGACAATTCTTCATCAGAAATAAACGCGCCATGGATACGCACTGGGACGCGCCCTGCTTCACTGAACAGCATATCCCCGCAAGACAGCAGGTTTTCGGCACCTTTTTCACCCAATGTCGTAATAGAATCGATTGCGCTTCGCGCTTGGAAAGAAATACGCGTTGGGAAATTCGCCTTGATAACGCCAGTAATGGTCGTTGCGTCTGGTCGTTGCGTTGCCATAACAAGATGAATACCTGCGGCACGCGCCTTTTGCGCAATACGTTGAACACAGGCTTCGACTTCTTTGCGCGCCAGAGCCATTAAATCTGCAACCTCATCGATTATGATGACAATATACGGCATATCAGACAAATCGACCTCTTGGGTTTCGAATTCCAGTGCACCTGTTTCTGGGTCTGTTCCCACAGCAACTTGACGAGTCACTTTTTCGCCACTTTCGCGTTTTTGCGCAACGATTTCATTATAACTTTCGATATTGCGGGCATTTACAACTTGCAATTGTTTATATCTTTCTTCCATTTCACGCACTGCCCATTTCAGCGCGTTCACAGCCGCTGCAGGGTCCAATTTCACAATCGGTGTAATAAGATGAGGAATATCGTCCCAGAACCCGAAATCAACCCCCTTTGGGTCAATGATAATAAGTTTGCACTTATCAGGTGTAAAATGATACACAATCGAAGTAATAATAGATTGCACGAACACAGACTTACCCGACCCAGTACGCCCAGCAACCAACATATGCGGCATTTTCGCCAAATCAAAATACATTGGGTTTCCACCAATATCAACCCCCAGCGCCAGCGGTATTTTGTATTTAGAATTGATAAACAAGTTATTGTCGATAAGGCCGCGATACCGCACAGTCTGTCGTTTAAGGTTGACCATTTCGACACCAATAAGTTGCGTTGATGGAATATGAGCGATACGAATATTTTCAGTCGCCATAGCGCGTGTCATATCTTTTACAGTCTTGCTGACATCGACCATACGCGTCCCGCTGTCTGGCATAAATTCATAAAGCGTGACAATAGGTCCCGGATGAATACCAACGACCTTTCCATTTACGCCATATTCAGAAAAGTGAATTTCCATTGCCTCTGCATTGCGTTTAAGTTCAGGCGTGACGACATTTTTACCGAACACAGACTTTTCCAGCAATTCTGGGTCAGGTAATTCATATTCGCGTGCCTCTGCCGCACCAGCAGACGCAACAGCCACCACCCTTTTGCGCGAAGCACGTTTTTGTTTTGGTTTTTCTTCTTCCTCTTCTTCTTCGGTTTCTTCTTCCTCATCATCTTCTTCGTCGTCAAGTTCTTGTGCATCTGCATCTTTGATTTTCATCAAATGGAAAGCAGACAAACACCACTTGCAAAGATTATAAGTCTTTATTGCTGCCGTCTTTACATGATGCCATTTGACATGAAGCAAAGCCCCAGCCAAAAATAAAAACAGCGCAACAAACAATATCCCAAGTGGCACAGCAAAACCATGTAAAACAGTTCCCAAATCTTTGGAAACGATTGCACCGCAAAGACCGCCAAAACTTTTACCCGGAAACATCAAGCCGAACCCAGCGCATCCAACGCAAAGTGCAACGAATCCGCGCAAAAAATTATATTCAGGCGCGCGTTCTTCTTCCCATGCGATTAAAAGGCTAAGTCCATATCGGACCAAGCAGAACAACAGAAACAGTGTTGGAATAAACCCAAATACATATCGCGAAAAAGCAACCGTGCCGCCAACCAAGCCCTGCCCCCCGAACGAACCCTGGACTGCGACACCAGACAGATAAGAATTCAAAAAGAACAAATCAGCAATCATCCACACTGCGATTAAACAAATCAGCATACCCAGCCCGCGCAGCGACAGATTACGCAAAAGCGCAGAAAAACTTTCTGGCAAAAACTTTGATTTTTTATCCATAGTCGTATGTATTTTATCACAAAAAGCACACAAAAAAAAGAGCGAGCCAAAAATTATTTTTAATCTTTTGGTATAAAGAATTTTCTGGCGATAAAGCGTTTCATTGCTGGGTTTTTCTTGCGTGTCATTTTGAAGATAAACTTTTTGAAGTTATAACAGCACGACCACTTTATCCAGCCATGGAAAGCCGCCAATTGCCCAGCAGACTTATCAGAATCATCGCCATATATAACAATATTAGTGATGCGTCTAATCATTTTTTTTGCGCCATATCTACGAAGCAGTATAAATTTTTTGAAATGGCGATAGCCTACAAAAGTGACGCCATTTTTAACAGGGAACACCGAAGATTTTGAAAACCGCAGCATTAAATTTTTCATTAAAAAATCTTCTATTATTTTTTTGTATTGATGAAGTTGTGCTTTGTCGTCACTGAATATAAGGAAGTCATCACAGTATCTTACATAAGCATGGCAACGCAAAACTTCTTTGATAAAGTGGTCCATTTTATTAAGGTAAACATTCCCCATCCACTGTGAAGTAAGATTTCCGATTGGAAGATTAGTTTCGCCACCCACAGAATAAATAACATCGCGAAGCACATTTAACAATCTGTCATCACAAATTTTTCTTTTTATGATATTGAACATAATTTCGTGATTGATAGACGGATAGAATTTCCGCACATCGCATTGAAGAACATATTTATACTTTCGCACAAAGCGCATAACATGGCTTGACGCGCTATGCAGACCGCGCCCTGGAATACAAGCAAAAGAATCTTTTACAAAACCGGACTGCCAAATAGGACCAACGATATTTATAATCGCGTGATGCACGACATGGTCCGGATAAAGCGGCAGAATATAAATATTTCGTTTTTTTGGTTCATAGATAGTTCGAACGACATATTCAGAAGTTCGAAAACGTCCACTTATCAAATCGTCTTGCAGTTTTTGAAGCAATTCCTCTTGGTGTTTAAGGAAATATTGCACCAGTTTTTTATTTTTCTTTGACTTTACTGCTTTTTTTGCTGCCAGATTCAGATTTTCCATTGAAACGAATTTATCCCAAAGATTTTTATAACGTTTCATGACAAAGTATAATAGGTATCGTTTTTATTTATGACTGTCTTAAAAGGAATTTTATCTTTGGAAAATTTAATCTGGTCAAGCAGGACCACGCTACCGGTAAAAGCAACACAAACTTCGTCCCCCAAAAGGAATTGAATTTGAAGACACTTCGTATTCGGGCGATGTTTAGATTCAAGGATACGATAATCAACGATAATGATTTCTTGGTCCAATATCTGCCCTATGTGCTTCTTTGTTCCCGGCATAGGAAGTCTTGATTCTGCAAAATCTGAAAATTTTTCGCATTTGTCCGTTTGAATTTTTCTGATATCATCAATTTTCATGATTTAACTCTTTATTCCGAATAAAGGTTATCAAATTGGGCGCCCCGGACGTTCGAAGCAACAAAGCCCTACCAGCCCAAGCGCCCCCTGCGCATTGTCTTAGTAAGAACGCAACAAGCCCGCGTTCAAACAGGTCACACAGCCCCGCCTAGTGTCAAAAGGCATAAAAACAGATGTATTTTTTATCTTACATCCGAAAAGTGTTTTTACACTTTGTCCCGCAGGTCGGCAAAACTTCATCCAAAAGGAGCCAGCCCCCAAGAATAACGCCGCACGGAAGGCGGAGTTGTTCTGGGCGTTGTTGGCGCAGTTGTTCGCACAATTGTTGGCACAATTGGACGCGGAACCGTTGTCGTTGTTGAACACCCAAGCGAGGGGAGACACCGACACAAGCACCCCAACTGATACGGCCATGCCACCTGATTCCATGTTCTGGAATCAGACGAACGATAAAACAAAAAAACCGAAAAGCAAGAATTTTTTTTAATTCCTCACCACTTGTCCCACAAAACCTTGGCGAAATAGGATGGGCGGGGTGAACCACGTAGTGGTGGGGAGGGTATTCTGCCCCCGTGGGGAAGTGGCTGCGAAGCAGACGAAGGGGGTATGCCGGTTCGTTTGTTATTGTCGAACGGCTGGCTCTACACCCCCCTCACCCTGCGGGTCCCCTCCCCCTCTGGGGGAGAATTCGCACCGTTCGTAATTCCCCTCCACCGGAGAGAGGGTATTTCGAATCGCCCTGCCCCATAAACACCGCAGAAAACCGGCAAAAACAAAAAAAATTTGAAAAAAATCATTTTTTTTGAATTTTTCGCTTGCGTTGCCGATTCGTTTTTTTCTAAGATAATCTTATAAGCGGAAGGTAAAAGGCTTTTTAACAACAAAAAAGGAAGGAAACATGAGGAAAATATTTTTAACATCGGGGCTTGTTGTGTGCATGGCATGCCCTGCATTCGCGAATCTTAACGCGGACGGCACAATTGCTGGCACAGGCAATCCGAACGCAGAAACACCTGTTGCTGCGGATCCTGCAACCTGTCAATACCCAACATTATTAGGTTATGACGGAACATCAACATTTACTGCTCAATGGGGTAAAAACTGGTATGAAATTACAGTTGATTCTAATTTGGGTAGCACAACTATAACTGGTGGAAGCACGGCTGCCGCACCGACAAAATTGTACACAATGAAAGGTCAAAGCGGCGTTTATCAAACACGTACTGGTGACAGTGACGCTAACTATGCGTTTACAGACTGGGTTGCTGGAAACGGCGATGTTTTAACAACCGATCCTACTGGTATAACTGTCAACTATACACTGAATGACGTAATACCTGCTGGTCGTTCTCAAGCAGACTTTACAACAGCGGCTTCTTCTGTTGAAGCACAAAGAGCGTTCTTAGGGTTCTTTAACTCCGCTTCTGGTTCTGACCAATATATTGATGCAAGCGGAAACTTGACCCCACTCGGTGCAAGTACTGCGAGTGCAGCCTCTGAAGACACAACATGGTACGCACAATGGAGCACGGTACACCCGACAGTCACAAACCCGGTATTGCCAGGTTATACATTCCAAGGTTGGTCTGACACATCTGGTGGGGCTGTGATTTCTGATTTTGCTAACCACAAGATTGGTCAAAATACAAACTTGTATGCTATATGGCAAGCAAACAATATCAAAGTCAAATTTAATTGTGCTCGTCCACAAGCAGGAGCAAACATCCCAGGCACACAAAATACTTATGCTGTAAATGCAACAGGAGCATTATCTTCCGACCCTGTTGACCATGAAATTGCAATGGATGGTTCAGATTACCTTACTGAAGAATGCACATTGCAAGGTTGGACATTTGTTGGTTGGAACTGCGCATCAGGTTTGACAACAGATTCTGCTGCTACACTTGCCGTTGTAGATATTACAAAAGCACAGTTGGAAACAACCTCAGGCAACAATACGGGTTATCAAGTCTTTATGAAAAGTTCTTCGGACGTCACATGTACTGCTGTGTGGACACAAAACGAAATCGGACTTACTTGGAAAGACGGTACAACAGCGAGCGGTGGAAACACGATTACTGTCGGCACAGAATCAGAAAGCTGCGATTACGACGGCGGTATCACATTGCCAGACGCACCAAGCAGAGCTGGGTATACGTTCGAAGGTTGGTCTGTATCCAATACAGCTGCGAACTAATCTCTGGCTTAGTGTTGGAAACAACAAAAACACCGGTTCATCCGGTGTTTTTTTAAATTCCCCTCCACTTGTCCCACGAAGCCTTGGCGAAGTGGGAGCGGAGGGGGGGACCGCAGAGCGGTGGGGAGGGTATGCCGGTTCGTTTATTATTACAGCACCAAAAGCAGCATTGTCATTGCGAGCGTGTGAGATAACAACCAAGCCTGCTGTTGTTATCGAGCATGCGTGGCAACCCAGGTTAATATAGGGTCTGGCGTTCCGCCAGACAACATTATTACGACTGGATCCTCACGCTTCGCTCAGGATGACCACCCTTCGTTAATCCGCCTGCGCCAAGGCTACGGTGGACAAGAACTTCGGGTGGCAAGCAATGGACACTTTGGGGTGTAATAACAAATACCCCAGTATACCCCCCTCGCCATTCTGGCTCTCTCCCCCACGGGGGCGAACTGCGACACCCCGCCCGTTGGGCACCCCTCTAGCCAGAAGGGAATTACACCCTCCCCCGCGGTTCCCTCTTACATAGGCAAAATCAACCTCCACAGGTTTTATATGCGGTGGAAAGTTTTTGAATACCCAGTGCGCGTTCTCTTTGTTTTCCTGTTCTTTTGTTCGCGCGAAGTGTTGCTATGTTTTTATAAAACGCATCTACTCCGTTTTTGTTGATAAAATTACTTACTGCTTCGGCAGTACAGTCATTTACAACAGGGCTGGTTCCGCACCCAGTCACATTCGCCGCCCCACGCAGTTCATTTGCCACGGTTCCAGTACCCCCAACCGCCAGTTCCATTACTGCCGCTATTGCTGATGCTGGCAACTTATAGTATCCATACTTGCGATAAAAACGCGTCCAATAATAATGCCGCGCATCCTTTTCTGTCATTTTCTGTACGCAATACACAGACAGCCCTGAGGCACAAGTCGTTATTCCCATATTAGTTGCACCCAATAAATCTTTGCCATTTGCATCTTTTAATGGTTTCATATTGGCGTCACAAATCTTGTTTCCTGCGTCATTTGGGTCTCGCTGAAAACCATTCTCCCATTCGAAAACATAGTCTATGGCCTTGTCAAAAACACATTTTTTAACTTTTTCTTCCGCAGTTGTCGGGTTTGTGTAATAAGTCAAACCACTGCCCGTGGCATAAACACAACTATTCGACATTTCATTTACAAAATTATTACAACTTTCGGCGCCAGATTCAGTCGAAACATCAAAGCCGCCAGCATAACATACCTGCTCTAGCCCGGCGGTGCTTATGTTGCCCGCGCTGTCCATTTGTGCTTCGTATTCAGCCGCAACATTAAATTGCAAATCAGACGGAAAAAAGTTCTGTATCGCGGTTTCAACTGCATCAGCGTAAAAATATGCAGCCAATGCAAAATTACAATTCGCAAATAACAAAATACCAGAAATCAAAAATATTTTTTTCTTCATTTCAATAAGCCTTCGCATTGTTCCGCAATACTTATAATTTTCTTGGCTGCTGCTATCTGGGTCGCATTAAACACAGTCGCAGTTCCTGTTAAAACAGTCGCCCCACCCGCAAGCACATTCGATGCAGTGTCCAATTTTCTTTCTTTTTCACCAGACGATTTATTTGCAACCGCACTTGTTATAACACCAACTGCGCCTGCACTGCCACCGATTATAGACGAAATCTCTGCCCCTTTGGCACGCTTGGTCAAAACAGACAAATCAACATACTTGTACCCTGAACACGCATCATAAATCGCATTTGCTTCCGATGTATCAATGTCTTCATATTTTGCACGAACAATCGCATCTTTTAATTCATCTATTACCTGCGAACATTCTTTGATTCGATTTTCTAAATCTTCGTTATGCGCATTCTTGCCCGCAATCACCGCGCCCGCCACATTAGTCGCAGTATTTACTGCCAAAAGACCTGTGCGCCAATTTCCTAACTTTTTCGCCTTGGATTTCGAATTCGGCTTGAAATCAGTTCGCCATGTAATTGCTATATCATTATAAGCAATGTTATCCGTTTCTGATTCATCTTCGATTTTGCGCAATTTGTTCATCAGGTTTTTCTTGGCCACCCCAGCAATCACAGCACCACCACCCGCGACAGTACCAACCCCAGTGACCGCAGTATTCACCCCAGCCAATTTCTTGACATCATTCAACATGTCCGAAATACCAACACAAGAAACATAACTTTGCCGCAATGCAGTATCCAAATCTGATGCCACTGCACCAAATGATGCAAAACACGCAAATAATATAAAAGGAACAGCAAAGCGCATAATATTCTCTCTATAAAACTTCCGTAACTATTGTATCATAAATTAAAGCCACTCTCAAACAAATTTATATTTGCAAGCCTAGGTTTTTATGTTATCATCTTGCGAAGAAAACAAGGAAAGAAATATGTTAGATTGTATAATTTTGGGTTCTGGCCCCGCAGGGTTAACTGCTGCAATTTATTGCGGACGCGCAAAAAAAAGTTCTGTTGTTTTGGCTGGTTCTACACTTGGTGGACAAACTGGCGAAATCGCAAAATTGGAAAATTATCCGGGCTGGGCTGGGTCTGGCATGGAACTTATTCAATTTATGAAAAAGCAAGCGGAATCTTTCGGAACAAAAATTGAATATACTTCTGCAAATAATATACAATTTAATGATGATGGCACTTATACTGTCGTGTGTGATAACGGCAAAAGTTTCAATGCCAAGACGGTTATATTGGCAACTGGTGCAACTGCGCGTCGCCTTGAAATCGAAGGGGCACGTGAATTTTTTGGACGCGGGGTTTCATATTGCGCCACATGTGACGGCTTCTTTTATAATGGTCGCGATGTCTTGGTTATCGGTGGCGGAAATGCTGCACTGAATGACGCACTTTATTTGGCAGATGTTGCAAAAAATGTCACTATTGTTTATCGCAAATCTGAATTCTTCCGCGCCGAAGCAGTGCTGCGCGACCGCGTCAGCGAAAGACAAAACATTAAATGTATGTTTAATACAGAATTAAAATCTATTAAACAAAAAGACGGTTCAGATAAACTGATTGCAACAACCACAAACGGCGAAGAAATTGAAACTGACGGAATCTTTGTCGCAATTGGACACGAAGCAAACACAGACTATTTATCCGAATCAATCAAACGCGACGATATGGGAAGAATTGCCCCAGACAGCCTTCCTGCTGGTATGTTCATCGCTGGCGATGTAAAAAGCAATATAAAAATGCAAATCGCAACCGCGGTTGGAACAGGATGCAGTGCCGCTATGGACGCAATTGCTTACTTGAATTCCAAAGAATAAAAAGGAATAAAAAATGCTAGATTTGAAATTTATTCGTGAAAACCCAACTATTGTAAAAAACGCTTGCGCGGTCAAAAATTTCCCAGATGTTGTTGACGAGATTTTAAGCCTTGATGTTCGTGTGCGTGAATTAAAAACTATTACCCAGGCTAAAACTGCCGAAAAAAATAAAATTTCACGCGAAATCCCGACAAGCAATGACAAAGCTGCTTTGGTTGCCAAATCAAAACAAATAAGCGAAGAAATTGCCACCGATATGGCAGAATTAGCGACCAAAGAAGAAACATTAAAAGATTTACTTCATCGCGTTCCGCAAATTCCAGCAGATTCTGCCCCTGTTGGCGCAGACGAATCTGCAAATGTCGAAGTCAAACGCGTCGGAACCCCGCGAAAATTCGACTTTACACCGCGTCCGCAATGGGAATTGCTGGAAATGAACGGTTGGTGGTTGCCTGAAAAAATCGCAAATATTTGTGGCACACGTGTTTATGCGCTGACTGGCGAATTGGCAGAATTGGAATTGGCAGTACAGACTTATGTTATTCAAAAACTTATATCCAAGGGCTTCAAATACATTGAATGCCCATCAATCACAAAACCACAGACTATATTTAACGCAGGACATTTTATGGGGTCTGATTTGTCCGTGATGAATAACGATGTATTTATGCTTACCGATACAGACAGATGCTTGGCAGGAACCGCAGAAATTATTATCAATTCTTTGTTCGCTGATGAAATATTAAATGAAAACGATTTACCTATGAAATTTGCTGGCTTTTCACCGTGCTTTCGCAAAGAAGCCGGGGCCGCTGGTCGTGATACCCGCGGAATTGTTCGCGTTCACCAATTTAACAAGGTCGAACAATATATATTCTGCAAGCCAGAAGACAGTGACAAAATGCACGAACTTTTACTAAATAACCTTTGCGAAGTCATGGAAGATTTCGAATTGCCATATCGTGTGATTGCTAATTCTACTGGCGATATGGGCTTTAACAAAGTCAAAATGAACGATGTAGAGGCTTGGTTCCCATCTGAAAACACCTATCGTGAATTGGGGTCTTGTTCATCTATTGGTCAATTCCAAGCACGCCGCACAAATACACGTTATCGCGAAAACGCATCTGGCGAAGTGAAATTCGTTGCGACATTGAATAATACAGGTATCGCCCTGCCTCGCGCTTTGGTACCAATCATCGAAAATCACCAAAACGCAGATGGTTCCGTCAATATTCCAAAGAAATTACAACCATTAATGGGCGGAAGAACCAAGATAGGTGGGAAACATTAAAAAACGCCCCGAATGGGGCGTATTTTTTTATCTGACTATGTTTTGAATACTTAAAACCGCTTTTCTTATAGGGTTTCTTGCTGTTTTAATATCAGCAATTTTCTTTATTTCTGCTGCGCGTTCAGCAATTTCTGCCTCATAATTACCCTTCAAATAGTCGCCGTTTTCTGCATATTCATAGTTTTGAATACTATCCAAAAAGTGATAATAATCTGCCCGCAAAGGTTGAACATACGCATTTTGTGTAGCACCAAGTATCAAACCTTTTGGGTCTTGAACAATATAAGCCGCTTCCCATTGTGGTTTAATATTATGTTCTTTTGCAAACTGCGCAATGCGTACATTCCATGCACTTTCTGTATTTCCTCTTGATAAATAGCGTTCTGGATTTTTCGCAACATCCCACATCTTTGTCAAAGAACGTGCAGCTGCAAATTTTTGCTTTTTATCCATACCTTTCCAACGTTGCTTCAAATCACATTTAGCAACACGATAATAAGCCATCAAACCAGATTTAATTTGTTTTTGTAATTCTTTCTTGTCCATATTCATACTCCCTTGGTTGTTTTTCTTTGATGTTAATATAGACAAATTTTTCAAAAAGTCAATATTTTTGATATAATTTGTTGAAATTTGAAAAATATGGTATAATATACCCATTTGCTATAAAAAACAAAGAAGTACATGATGAAAATACGTAATATTGCAATTATCGCGCACGTTGACCATGGTAAAACAACCTTGGTCGATAACATGTTGAAACAGGCGGGAACTTTCCGCGAAAACGAACACGTCGAAGACCGCGTTATGGACAGTGGCGACATTGAACGCGAACGCGGAATTACTATATCTGCGAAACCTACATCTATTCAGTGGGGCGAATACAAAATCAATATCGTGGACACACCTGGACACGCAGACTTTGGCGGCGAAGTAGAACGTATTTTATCTATGGTTGACGGCGTGGTTTTATTGGTGGACAGTGCCGAAGGTCCATTGCCACAAACTAAATTCGTGCTAAGTAAGGCTTTGAAATTAAACCTGCGCCCTATTGTTTGTATAAATAAGATAGACCGCGCAGATGCCCGCCCTGATGAAGTTTTAACAGAAACCTTTGATTTGTTTGATAAATTGGGCGCAACAGATTCTCAACTTGACTTCCCATATCTGTATGCTTGCGGTCGTGACGGTTGGGCCATTCGTGATTTGAAAGATATTGATAACCCAAACAAAGATTTAACACCGCTATTTCAATTGATAGTTGACCATGTTCCTGCACCAGATTGTGACGGAAGTCGTTGTCAAATAAACGCACCTTTTAAAATGTTGGCAACCACATTAGAGGCAGACCCTTATGTTGGTCGCATATTGACTGGTAAAATTGAATCTGGAACTGTCCGCGTTGGTCAGAGTGTCAAGGCTATCAATATGGCGGGCGAATTTATCGAAAACGCCAAGATTACAAAAATCATCGAACACCAAGGTGTGAACAAAGTTTCCCGCGACAGTGCTTCTGCTGGTGATATTGTTGTTGTTGCTGGCTTTACCAAGGCCACTGTGGCAGATACGCTCTGTGACCCGTCTGTTTTTGATCCTATTCCGGCAATGCCGATTGATCCACCTACCCTTACTATGACATTCTTTGTGAATACATCTCCATTGGCGGGTAAAAGTGGTAAAAAATTGACTTCGCGTATGATTGGTGAAAGATTATTTCGTGAGGCTGAAACAAACATCGCGCTTCGCGTCACACAAAGCGCTAATAACGAAGCATTCGAAGTTTCTGGTCGTGGCGAATTACAACTTGGGATTTTGATTGAAACAATGCGCCGCGAAGGTTTTGAATTGAGTGTATCTCGTCCACGCGTTGTTATGCAAACAAACGAAGCCGGCGAAAAACTAGAACCAATTGAAGAAGTTGTTATTGATGTTGACGATGAATTCAGTGGTGTTGTTATTGAAAAAATGACCAAGCGCAAAGCAACAATTTCTGAAATGAAACCATCAGGTGTTGGAAAAACACGTATTGTATTTTCTGCACCATCACGCGGCTTGATTGGATATTTATCTGAATTCAGGACTGATACGCGTGGCACAGGAATTATGAACCGCGTATTTGATAAATATGATTTCTATCGTGGTCCGATTACACAATATCGTCCGGGCGTTTTGGTATCTATGGAAGCGGGTTCTACAACAACATACGCACTTCATAACCTTGAACCACGCGGCGTTTTGTTTGTTGGTCCACAGACCGAGGTTTATTCTGGCATGATTGTTGGTGAACACAGCAAGGAAAATGATATAGAGGTTAACCCAGTTCGTGGTAAGCAATTGACCAATGTGCGTTCTGTGACTGCTGATGAGAAATTATTCTTGGCACCACCACGCAAGATGTCATTGGAAGAAGCATTGTCTTATATCCAAGATGATGAATTGGTCGAAGTGACCCCGGCAACAATTCGTCTGCGCAAGAAAGAATTAGACAGTGGCAAACGCAAAAAGGCATATCGTTTTGCCGAAACAGACTAAAACAAAACCGCCATTTCGGCGGTTTTTTTGTTCAAAATAACCTGTCTTGCATAAAATGCCTGTATTTTTTCCTCATCATTCTTGTAGGCAATACGCAAGATGAATATTTTATGAACTTTTTCTTTAACCAAAGCAAAAACCGTCCGCTTTCTGTCACATCACCCAGCGCATTTTCATAATCTTGCCATATCTGCGGAAAAGATTCCAAATCTTTATCAGAATACATAAAACCATTTTCTTCAAAAAATTCCCGCATATATTCTGTCATGCCAATAATTTGTGGAACAACAGACCAATGGTCCGTTTTGACTTTTTCCAAAGAACCGGAAACAAAGACATCATCGATTCCCTTGGTCGTATCAATTAAATGCTGGGTATCCGCATTATCAGCCAATATAGAATTGCGTTTGATTTGAATAACCGTTCCGCCACTTTTCATAAACAGTGCCAAATGCAGAGCGGTTCCAGCACATCCTGCCAACACTTTACAATTTTTTACCAAAGCAATCTGTTCTTTTAACGGCAAAGTTTCCGGATAAATTATTTTATAGCCATTCTTTTTGAAAATATTTTGTATTATTTCTTCACCAAAGGTATGTCTGTCCATTGGCATTTTACACCTTGATAAATAAATTTTTTCATAAACTTCTGCATCTGGCACAGCATCAGCCATTTTATTAAACATATCTCTATATTTTTCTGTGTAATAAGCAGATATATCAAACGCAGGTTCTGGGATATAAACATTTCTAAATTTGGTTGTTTTATCCAATAAAATTATGTTTTCTTTTTTTACCCCCAAAAGTCCCAACAATACAAAAATATAATCATTGATTTTGCCGCACCCTATTTCATCGACAATGACAACTTTCATATTTTGATATTTCTTGTCTAAAAAGCACCACCCACGATTAAGGTGTTCCAAAATAAAATGCCCAAAATTATTTTTTCCACAATGGCAAAGATAAACAGCGTCTTTATCAATGTACGGAATATTATCATGATTAAACTTTGGCACAAACTGCCCTTTTCTGCCTTTGTGATGTTGGGCAGAAGATTTTACAAAATTAAATTGTTCATCAAAAACGCCATAACCTTTTATATGTTCATTCGCAATAATTCCACCACGAACACATTCGATATGTGGTTCTTTTTCTTTATAATGTCTACCAGTCAAAGGAATTAAATATTTTTTATATTTTTCATCAGAATAAATTTTCATATCAAACCCTTTACACAACCAAAGTCTAGATTATCCACAGAGTAAAATCAATTGATATTTATATTGATTTAACAGCCTATTTATGCTACCATTTTTGCATAGTTATAACAAAGGTCGCACCATGAACAAACCCCTGATTTCCGTTGTTATTCCAATGTATAACGCAGAAAAATTTATTCGCAAACCAATTGAACATCTGGTTCATCAAACATATAACAATCTTGAAATCATAATCGTTGATGATGGCAGCACGGATAATTGTTCCAAAATTGTAAAAGACTATGCCAAGCATGACAAAAGAATAAAACTGATTAAACAAAAAAATGGTGGGGTTTCTGTTGCATCAAATACTGGGATAAAGGCTGCGACTGGTGAATACATTCATATCCACGACCATGATGATTTTGTAAATCTTGATTATTTTGAAAAAATGGCAGATGCCGCCATGTTGACCGATGCAGACATACTTTGTGGAGAAGTTAATCAACCAGACTATAACTTTCCGGTATTTGAAAGAATGGAAATTTTAATATCGTTAAAAGATAAAATCGAAAGAACACGTGCAAATAAATTTAATCCTGCGTGGAGATATGTTTATAAAACAGAATTTCTACGAAAGAATAATTTGCTATTTGAACCGGCTGTTTTGGGTGCCCAAGATATTTTATTCACAAAACCAGCATTGATTTTGGCAGATACTGTGGCTACTGTCCCCGGCGCTATATACAATGTGGTGAACACTGATACAGCCCTTGGCAAAGACAAGAAAAAACTAGCCGCCAGTGTATCAGAAGAAACTATCAAAGCGCGTGAAAGATATAACAAATTTATATGTGAACATTCCGCAAACGAACTTTTGGGTGCTCCTGAAAAACCATTTCACCAAGATAAATACAAAATGTTTAATAAAACCGTATTCAGACGCGATATATATACCAAGAAAGTAAAATATTACATATTTGGTATAAATATATGCACAAAACACATCGATTAAATATTTTTTAATTTTTCGACATATTTGTCCATAATATCGTCGTAAACCTCATTACGATTGTGTATATCGAATCTTTTCTGTGCCTTGGCCTTTGGCGAATCTGCCAGGTTTGCACGACATGCATCCCCCTTGCTACAACGTGCCATAAATTCTTCATAAGACTTTGTCACATAGTGATTTATTCTTATCAAATTACAAGAAGGTGGATTATTAGTCTGATTGATAAAGCCAAGTTTTTTACCATTTTCATCAATAGTAAAACCAGCGACACCGTATGTATGTGGGTTCGTCATTCTTATTACCAAACGCGGGTTTATTATAGACTTTACACCCCAAGTTTTATCCGCGTGCATTTTGAAACGTTCTATGACCAAACCAGGTTTCTTTTCTTTTTGATTTCCAGAACCATAAATCATCCAACCAACCACCAGCGCACTAAATTGTGGCAAAGATTTCAAAAACGACACGATATTATCATTTTTTACAGTAAACAAAAATTCGTCCAAATCTATAAAAGCCATCCATCTTGTTTCTTCGGCATGATTTTTAACACAATCTCTGTATGCAACCATTTGCTGCGCCTTGCCCGGCCAGTATTTATAAATAACAATTCCTTTATCTATGTACGGCTTTAATATTTCCTTTGTATTATCATCAGATTCATTATCGTATAAATAAAACCTTTGTACACCAATCATAATATGAAAATCTAGCCATTCTTTAATATATGCACCTTCGTTTTTCATTATAGCGACCACAGATAAATCTACATCAAATTTCTTGATACGATCTGACTTTATTATTCTTCTGTAATTACGTGCACCCAATAACAAAATCCCCCTCAAAGCCTTGCGATATTTTTTTATCGGTATCCAAAAAGAACACATAATTGCCAATGCTTTTCTTGATTTTGTAATATTTGATAAAGCCATATTGTTTTCCTTTGTTGCAAAAAGATTATAAAACATGTATATTGTAATCAAGGTTATAAAATATGTCTAATAAAAAATGCTTATTTTTATTCGCGGGATATGATAAAGACGGCATTATTGATGATGCTCTGATTCACCATATACGAACTTTGGCACTTTTTGGTGATGTTATTTTGTGTATGGATAACAAATCTGATAAGCGTGAAATTAAAAAAATTCGCAAGTATGTAATTGCCCCACTGATTATGAAACACGGGGAATATGATTTTGGCTCTTACAAGCGCGCTTTCCAATACGCACGCGAACACGACATATTAAAGAATTATGAGTTTTTGTATCTGGTCAATGATTCTGTGTTCGGACCAATGTTTTCACCAAAGAAATTGATACACAAAATGCGCCGTATTCCACTGGATGCAGTGGGACTGATTAAATCAAAGCATAAAACCCACGAATTTATGGAATCTTGGTTTGTTCAATTAAAGCCAAAGGTATTTTTGTCCACTTGGTTTCATGAATTTATGGAATCTGTTAAAAAGGAACCTGACAAAACATCAATTACGGTTAAATACGAACATGGTCTGACCAATTTAATAAGAAACCACAAATGCAAGTGGGATTGTGTATTGGAATGTCAGGGGCGTTTTACATACAACGAACCGAAAAAACTGTTTGAATTGGGCTGTCCTTTTATTAAAAAGGCTTCATTCACACGACACAATGGCGCCTTGGGCAAACAGATAAAATATGTATTAAAACATTCTGACCAAAACGCAGCGCAATATGTTATGAAAACGGCAAACCGCCTTTATGGTGAAAAATATATGAAGCGCTTTTTGACATCCAACCCAATAAAAATACTTTTGCGGAATATTGGATACGGAATTAAAAAAATTATACACGGTGAAATATGAAAAAATTAAAAAAAATAGCCGCAATCACAATGGCACGCGATGATGAATTTTTCTTGTCGCGATGGATTGCATATTATGGAAAGCAACTTGGCACTGAAAATTTATATATCTTACTGGATGGAACAGACCAACACGCACCAGAAAATGCTGGTCGTGCACATATAACAAAACTACCACATATCCCTATGTCGCGAAGCGGTGGTGATAAGTACAGAATTGGAAAACTTTCCGAATTGGCGCACGAATTATTAAAAAAATACGACATAGTAATCGGCTGTGACAGTGATGAATTTTTAATCGTTGACCCAAAAACGAAACAAACATTAAAAGAGTATTTATCTAATAAAAAATTCAAAACAACACTTTCTGGTCTTGGGCTGGATGTCGGTCAAAATTTGTATAATGAGGCGATTCTGGACAAAGATGCACCATTTTTGGAACAGCGAGAATATGCACTTTTGTCAACGCGTTATACAAAACCTGTGATAATAAACAGACCTGTTTTTTGGGGCAGCGGCTTTCACAGCATCAAACACCATAATTTCCACCTGGACAAGAATTTATACCTGCTTCATTTTGGCGCCATAGATATGGACATGCTGGAACAAAAGGCAAAAAAACGCGGTACTGATTGGGTAAATCATTTGCGCCGCCGTGGAAATGGAACAATAAACGCAGTCACTAAATCAAAACCACGCGGTGAAAGGTGGTTATCGATTGCGCGCACGCTTCAAACATACTGTCGCCCGATTTATGCGTTGCGTAAACCCGCTATGTTTGGGCTAAAACCGGTTGTAAAAATTCCAAAACGTTTCAAGAAATCAGGGATATAAAAAAAGCGGTTATTAAAACCGCTTTTTATCTTATAAATTCATAAATTTTCTCACGCAATTTATACCATTCATTTGGAACATCGTTGAACACGCCCATTTTATTCATTTCGATAAATTCATCGCGTGCAGATTTTATTTCTTCATCAGTTTTAAGATATTTTAATTTTCGAAAAGCCCAATTTACAAAGTACCACATGAATTGAGATTGCCATTTTTTCATTTGTTCATCATCTGCTTGTTCTGAGTATAATTCAAACGCTGATTTTATTCCAGCACACAAACTTTTCATAATCTTTAATTGTTTTGCAGACAACACAATTCCGCCAAAATTCGGGATATAATAATAAAGAGGCAATGGCACAACCGTCACACGCGGCTGCTTTAACATTACCGCAGACCACCAAGGAAAATCTTCAAACAAAATACCTTTGATAAAAGGAGTATCTTTGATTAAAGATTTTTTATAAATATTTTTCCAAACCTGACAGTGTTTAATAAGCCACTTGCGATTTGGGTTGTTTTTATTATGTGTACGTTCTGTTGCCAGTTCAAAAACATCATCAACAGTTTTGGTTTTTAATTTATCGACATTGTATCTTTTTTTAATTCCCATTGGGACGACATTATCAGTATCCATACGCAAAACATGTCGCACCATAAGTTGTGGGCGATAAAACCGGTCATAAGAAAAAGACGCGATATCAGACTTGTTTTCTTTGATTGCTTTATAAGCGATTTCCATAGTCTGTGGATGAATAAAATCATCACTGTCCAAATACATTATGTAATCGCCATCTGCATACGGCAAACCAGCATTACGCGCATCGGAAAGTCCACCATTTTCTTTGTGCACGACGACAAATCTCTTATCACGGGCCGCGTATTCTTCTGCGATTTCGCCAGATTTATCAGGGCTTCCGTCATCGACACAAATCGCCTGCCATTCCTTAAAAGTTTGATTTTGCACAGAATCAAGACAGCGGCGCAGATACTTTTCCACCCCCCACATAGGAATAATTATGGATATTTTTGGTCGCATGAATGCCCCCTTTGTTTTTTACATTTTGTTTATCATAACATCAGCAAAAGACCCTGGCACTGGGTTATCAGAACCACGATAAGTTGTCTTTTGAAAGAAAGCACCTGATGTCAATTCATCAAAAGTTTTTTTATCAAAAGGCTTGTTTTTATACGCCCACCAAAGAACATGGGTTGGGTCCTGGGCGACATGAGGCATTTTTTCGAAATATTTTTTTGCCCTGTCATCATTTTCGACCAAAGTTTTGAACAAAAGTTGGTGCATAAAGTAATCAAAAGTATGATTTTCGTGCATCCAATAATCAAGAATCATCGCGCGCCACGCCGCCAAAAGATACGCCCCCTTGCGCGCGCGGATAAAGCAATTTTGCATAAATGAATACGGGCTTCCCCCGATGTTGTAATTATCGCCTGTTAAAAAGACAAAGAAATCTTGCTTTTCTATCCAGTCTGGGATTGGTTCGGTCACAAACCCAGTAGAATCAAGCCAATATCCCCCATGTTCATACAACAATTCCACACGACAAATATCAGCGAAATGTGCATGTCCTATTTTCCCAGCCTTGTATTTTTTCACGATTTCTTCTGGCAAAGATATATAATCAAAAACGCTGTTTTCGTCCAGCACAATCAGTTCTTGTTTACAATGTCTGCGCACACTGCGAAAGCAAGCCTTTACCAAAGCCGGGGCTTTGTCTTCGCCTTGCAACCATATTGTAAAAATCTTGTCATTTTTATCGTTATTGATTGGCTTGGGTTCTTCGACCTTGGCTGCCGCTGGCAAATATCTTTTGAAGTACTTTGACACGACATCCGCAGTCAAATCAGTTCGTATCTTTCGCCGTTCCATTCTGTCTTTCCAAAAAGGATTCAAGACATGTCCCAAAAGACCTATCTTCGTCATAGCAAACATTCGCGCCAGATTCATAAGAACACCTCTTCAAAAAAAGTTTTTTAATCACTCTCCATCAATTCCGCCTTCGTCTTCATCGATTGGACCAGTTGTCATTTCTTCGGCGATACCATTAGATTTCGCCATAATTTTATCGAGCAATTCTTTTTGGGCGTCTTCATGGTCTTTTAGCCATTGACGCGCGTTTGCTTCGCCCTGACCGATGCGTTCATTATTGTAAGAATAGAAAGAGCCTGCCTTTTCGATAAAGTTGTATTTCACACCCATATCTAAGATTTCGCTTATTCTGGAAATACCTTCGCCATACATGATTTTGAAATCGACAGTCCGGAAAGGTGGAGCAACTTTGTTTTTAACAATTTTTACACGAGTTTCATTTCCGATAATATTTTCTTTATCTTTGATTGCGCCAGTTCTGCGAATATCGAGGCGAACGGAAGCATAAAATTTCAGCGCATTTCCACCAGATGTAGTTTCTGGGTTTCCGAACATAACGCCAATCTTCATACGAATTTGATTGATAAAGATTAAAAGAGTATTACTGCGCGAAACACTGCCTGCCAATTTTTTCAAAGACTGCGACATAAGGCGTGCAGTCGTTCCAACGAAACTGTCGCCGATGTTTCCTTCAAGTTCAGCCTTTGGCACCAAAGCCGCGACAGAATCAACCACGACGACATCGACCGCGCCAGATTTGATAAGTGTATCAGCGATTTCCAAAGCCTGTTCCCCAGAATCAGGTTGCGATATAATTAAATTCGCAACATCAACACCCAATTTCTTGGCGTATGATGGGTCCAGAGCATTTTCCGCATCGATATAAGCACAAGTTCCACCCTTTTTTTGTGCTTCTGCGACAGCATGCAGAGCCAATGTTGTTTTCCCAGAACTTTCCGGGCCATAAATTTCGACGATTCGTCCACGTGGATAGCCACCGATACCCAGAGCGATATCCAACCCCAAAGAGCCACTTGAAATTGCTTCGATATTTTGTTGGGAACCGTCACCCATTTTCATAATGGCTTCTTTGCCGAATTGCTTTTGGATTTGGGCGAGAGCCATTTCCAAAGCCGGATTTTTCAAGGTTGATGATTCTTTTGCTACTTCTTTCTTAGCCATTTAATATACCCCTTTCTTTTTATATTAAAATCATACAAAGAAAAAAGCCGAATCGCAAGGCATATTATTTATTTTTTCCTTTTACTGGTACACCCTCCCCCGGCTTTGCCGGACCCCTCCCGTGGAGGGGAATTACTGCGACATGACGAGAATAAATTCCCCTCCTTGGAGGGGGGGACTGCAGAGCGGTGGGGAGGGTTCTGGGGAGTGTCAATTGTTATATATATATAATAAAATCTCTCTCTTGTACCGCACCCCTGCGGTAATTATAGCATAAAATGAAAGCTCGGTCAAGACTGTTATGTTTCGGTTATTGCACATAAAAATTTTTCTTTTATAATGAATTTTGTATCAAGGGGGCTTTCCATGAACGAAACGAATAACCAGATTGCTATATACATCGCAGAAAACGGTCAAACTCAATTGGATGTCCGCGTCCAAGATGATACAGTTTGGCTGACACAACACCAAATGTCTTTACTGTTTCAAACAGACAGAACGGCAATTGCAAAGCATATAAAAAACATTATACAAGACGGCGAATTACAAGAAAATTCAACTTGTGCCAAAATTGCACAAGTTCAAAAAGAAGGTAATCGCGACATAACTCGACATATAAATTATTATAACCTTGATATGATATTGTCCGTTGGGTATCGGGTAAAGTCCAAGACAGCGACCCAGTTTCGTATTTGGGCGACCCGGACATTAAAAGAATACTTGATAAATGGATACGCCTTGAACCAGAAGACTTTGGCGGCACAAAAATCGAAGATGCAGATGATTCAAAAAGCGCTTGATTTAATGACGCGCAGCATTGAAAACCAAGCGGAAACTATTGACGAAGCACAAAATGTTTCGCGTGTATTGAATGACTTTGTTCGCGGGCTTAACTTGCTTGACGACTTTGACCACAAGACATTGGACATTGGGGGCAAGACTAAACAAAGCGCGGTTGTGATTTCTGCCGAAGAATTTTTGTCTGTGGTTGAACAAATGAAAGGAAGTTTTGCTAGTGATGTTTTTGCGAAGCCAAAAGACGACAGTTTTTACAGTTCTGTTGGACAAATCTATCAAACATTTGACGGAACGGATCTTTATCCGACTTTGGAAGACAAAGCGGCAACATTGCTTTATTCGATAGTAAAAAATCACAGTTTTGTTGACGGGAACAAACGAATCGGCGCCAGTTGTTTTTTGTATTTCTTGGACAAGAACAAAATGCTTTACAATGAGAGCGGCGAAAACTTACTGGACAGTTCGACATTATTTGCACTGACGCTTTTGACGGCGGAAAGTAAGCCGTCTGAAAAAGACACAGTAAAACAAGTTATAATCAGCATCTTGAATCGAAGATAAAAAATCGGCACACCCTCCCCCCGGCTTTGCCGGACCCCTCCCGTGGAGGGGAATTACTGTGACGCGACGAGAATAAATTCCCCTCCTTGGAGGGGGGGACCGCGGAGCGGTGGGGAGGGTTCTCCCCCCGTGGGGAAGAGTAAGGTCTTTCCTATATGTCAACCCCCCGTTGCGGTGTGACCCTGAACGGGGCACACCTGCACCGACCCCCAATCTTGGGGGGGCGTCCTCCCTACGTTTTTTTTTCACAAAAAAAAACTCCGGCAGGAAGTTCCTGCCGGTGTCATTTTGTTTCCACAATTCAAACCTACCTGCGGTGGCAACCTCTGACTCCCTCCGGGGGTGACACTGTTGCTCGGTGGCACCGCTATTCCGCGGTGCCAGCCCCCAAGAATAACGCCGCACGGAAGGCGGAGGCGTACCGGGCGTAGTAGGCGCAGTAGTACGCACAATTGCGGGCACAAATGGACGCGGAACCGTAGTCGTAGTTGAACACCCAAGCGAGGGGAGTATCTGCCCCTTGTTTTATAGCGGTGCTGTTGGCTTTATAACCAGTTGCCTTACACCAACAATACTTCTTTTCTCCACTAACGGCGTCTAACGCTGCCTTCGTCGGCGTTTGCCACTGCGCTATGGCTGTGGCGTCCGTCTGAGGCCACGTATAACTGCTGTTATTTCCACTCTTGGCGCTACAATGTGCTTCCCCGTACAGGGTCTTACCGTTGGCATCATACAGCACCTGCCATTCGTGTATGTTCATTTCTGTAAAGTGCGGATCACTGTTGCAAGCTACGTTTACTGCATCATTGCTGCCTACACCGTGATAACACCCTGTGCCTTTACCCCAGCGTTCTATACCTGTGGACAGTCCCAATGCACTGAATGTCGTCACTGGACGGACATGCCAACCCGCAAAGGTATAGCCGGTGCGAGTTGGGTTCGTTGCTGGTATCGTCAGACCCAAATCGTATTCGCATGTTTTCGATTCGGTCGCAGGAATAATTTGCGTATTCTCGTTGTACCAACGAAGTTTAATTTTATTCGCATCCCACTGCGCTTGCAAGTTCGCAGGGCCCGTATAGGTGCTTAATACATCGTATACGCACATGTTTTCACCGTCCGTCGTGTACGAACCGTTGTCGTACCCTATCGCTGGGTCTGTTGCGTATGCGTTCGTCCCACATATCACAGCCAGCGCTACCACTATTGCACTGCGACTTACCAATCTCTTCGTCAGACTTTCCACGTTCACCATTGCTGGTTCCCCCTTTCCTTTTTCTCTTTTTGTTTTTCCGTTTATATCTATACTATATCATATTTTTTACCCTTCTCCAAATGCTTTTTTTACTTTTTTTTTTACATAAGGTTTTTTTGGTTCGGTAATTGTAAAGTATCTGGGATATACCCTCCCCCCGGCTTTGCCGGACCCCTCCTCTCCCACTTCGCCAAGGCTTCGTGGGACAAGTGGAGGGGAAAACAAGTAGATTTTGCAAGTGAAACGCAGCGAAATCGTCACGGTTTCCCCGCAGACACAAAGTGTCGAGGGAATTTTTACTTGACTTTTTGTATCTTATAGGATACAATATAAATACATAGGAAACACAGATGAACGAAATAAAAATGCTTGATACTTTCCGGGAATGGCTGCACGACCAGAAAGATAACCGTCTTGTCGCAAAAGTCGTCGCACGCATAAACCAAGTTCGTGGTGGTAATTTCGGCGATCACAAATCTGTATCAGACGGCGTTTCAGAACTGCGTATTCATTATGGTCCGGGGTACAGAATATATTATACCGTGCGGGGCAGAATAATTGTGATTCTGCTCTGTGCAGGCGACAAATCAACACAAAATAAAGATATACTAAAAGCAAAACAATTAAATAAAGAGGTTGCGTAATGAAAAAAATATACGATTTTGATGCGGCTGAATTTTTGGATAATGAAAATGTTATCGCTGAATATCTTTCAGAGGTTTTTGCCAATGGAACCGATGCAGAAATAAAACGCGCTCTTTCTGATGTTGCGCGCGCCAGAAATATGTCCGAAATCGCCAAAAAAATGGGGGTTTCTCGCCCTTCTTTGTATAAATCATTATCTGATAATACACGAACAGAATTTGGAACAGTGCGCAACTTTTTAAATGCGATTGGCGTTCAAATGACAATCACACCTGCTAGTAAACCAATAAAATTGGCGGCATAAACCGGCACACCCTCCTCTCCCACTTCGCCAAGGCTTCGTGGGACAAGTGGAGGGGAATTTGTTATTTTCGGGACCATAATACTATGGTAGACAAAACGCCCATAACTGCGGTTATCAACCACACAGCAGATGTAGAATTAAATATTGCAATACAAATACCGCCCAAAATCGGTGCCAAGACACTTGGGAAATTCACACTGGTTCTGAATATACCATAAAACTTTGATTGATTTTGCTTTGGCATACCGTTAAAGAAAAGTAAATCATGACACGCTTCCATAAACGCACCAGAAATCTGCCACAAAACAAATATCGCCAATAATGCACGCCCTGATACAAAAGTCGCGAAAATTGAAAATGCTGAAAACGACACAAAGCCAATGGTCAGCCAAATTTTCACACCATACCGCTTTATCAATCGCCCAATAAAAGATTCTATGACTATGTATGGTATTATCCCCAACGATAAAACAATACCCAATGTTTCACTGCTGAATCCGTTTTCAATAACGACAATCGGCACATAAAGAATACGCATCGCTCGCAACGCATAATATCCAAAATTTACAGTATATGCACGCAACATTCCGTCTTGCTTGAAAAAACGAATCGCTGTTATACGCAACGCGCGCAAAGTCTTGTGCATATTCACACGTTTTATGACTTTGTCTTCTTGGACAATTCCAAAGTGCTTGAAAAAAAGCAAACCAGACAAATATACTAAACCCGCCGCCAAAAGTGGCATACGATAATTTCCATCGAAAAATGTCACAACAGTCATCGCAAACATCGGCGCAATAAACGCACCAATATTCACCCAAAGTAAATATCGCGCATTTAACTTTTCCATTCCAATACCTTTGGAAAAATCAGATATAAAAAGCGGCAATAATATGTTCAATATCGTCAATGCAAACTGCGCCATAAAATCAAGCGTAATAAATGTTCCAGGTTGCACAGAAAAACTCATCATACAATAGCATGCACATAAAAAACTAAGCACGATGCCAAGCAGTTTACTTTTTGTGAACCACCGCAAAATCTGGGTTGAAAAAAGTCCTACGCACATTGAAAATACTGCGATAACAGCGGCATAAATACCAACGATGCCTGATGCAATTTCTTCGCTGAAAAACGATTTGAAAATTTCAAATAATACCAAAGAATATACCGCACTTACTACGCTGCTGGCAAAACCAGTAAACAGCCCAAGGTTCGTAAATGAAAACCCGGTCACATTTTGTCGCATAGAAAGATATTTTTCACGTGCCATTTTCCACCTTTTATTATTCAAACCTGGACGTATTCGCATGCGTCAAAGCAATCGCAATCGCATCACTTTCGTCAGCCGTCTTTGGATGCGCAGTTGGCAACAGTATCGACAACATTTTATAAATCTGGTCTTTGTCTGCGTGCCCCATTCCGGTAAGTGCTTTTTTAACTTTGTTCGGCTCATATTCAAACACAGGTATACCTTTTACCGCAACCGCAGTAATCGCCGCCGCACGCGCGTGTCCTAATAAAAGTGTGGTTTTGCTGTTTTTATTCACAAATATAATTTCAATACTGCATTCGTTCGGACTGAAATCATCACACAACTTTGCAATACCATTAAATATAAACGCTAATCTTTCTGGCAAAGGCGCTTTTGTTGGCGGCAAAATAACACCACTGGCGACATATTTACGCGAAGAGCCTGCGACATCTATAACCGCCCAACCAGTATGCAAAAGTCCTGGGTCTATGCCCAATATTCTTTTCATTTTCGTATCGTTATCTTGGCAACCATATCGGTTCCATAATAATTATTTATCTGTTTCTTACAATCTTCCAACTTGTACGACAATTCCAGCGCAAACGCAGGCGATATTGGACGCAACACTATGTTAAATTTATTGTCCCGAGTTTTTTTTACTGCAACAATGTTCGCGATACCCGATATATCACGCGACACAATATTCTTCCAATTTTTTGCCAAATCTGCATCCCCTGCCCGCGCACCAAAAATCTGCAAAAGCCCACCAAAAGCCGCAGCCAAAGTCTGGGGCCGATTTTTTCGCACATCTAAATTTATTTTCTTATCTTGGTTTGACATAAGTGTATTCCTTTGGCATCAGTATAAACATCTGACCCTGGGAATGCTGTCCGTGCGCAACCTGATACGCTTCGTCCCCAGAACCAAAGAATATATCTGCGCGTATCCAACCTTTTATCGCACCACCTGTATCTTGGGCAATCATCAAACGATTAAAAGTGCGCCCGTCAGACAAATTCGTATTGATGTATACAGGCAATCCCAAAGTATAAATCGAATCGTCCATTGCTATACTGCGAATCTTGGAAAGCGGTGTTCCTAATTTTCCAATCACACTTTTTTGTTCTGTTTCATAAAAATACACATATCGCGGATTGTTGTATATAACTTCCTTGGCTAACTTTGGATTTTGCTTCAAATGTGTCCAAACTGCATCAGCACTGTATCCCCCGGCGGGTTTTATACCACGGTCTTTTAATTGCCCACCAATAGACTTGAATGGTAAATCATTCACCGCAGCAAAATTTAATTTCACTAATGTTCCGTCTTCAAGTTTTAACATGCCACTGCCTTGGATTTGAAGGTTTTGGACATCTACCATATTCGCCCAATAAAGAACACGCCCTATTTTCTTTTCTACTATGTCTTTTTTTGGAACACCTTTGTAAGTAGCACCATTGATTGGCACACCCATAATCGGCTCATTACATTTTGCACTTTGCTTTCTGCATCCGTCTATCACAGGCGAATAATACCCAGTAAATGTCCCCTTTTTGCCGCCATTTTCGTTATAGACTTGATATGGCTGGAAATGCGATTCAAACCACGCCCGCACAGTCTTTACATCAGCAGATGCAGACGGCAACATATTACACTTTTCACGTAATAAATCAGGGTCTGGAATAACAGAGCCTTTGTATTGAATCTTGGCCTTGCAAGTATTACGAAACGCCTGCAACGCATATCGCACATCATCATCGCGCCAACCAGGCAGACTTGAATACGACACAGCATGCAAATTAGACGGTACTTTGGAATCATCGCCGACATGCATCGGGGTCGACAAATCACAGCCCGCTAACCCAACCAGCCCAACCAAACCCATAACTTTGATAATATTGCATAGTTTGAACATTTTTTTATCTCCCACTTGTAAAAACAATTTCATAATGCTATATTATCATAAAACTGAGGATAAAAAAAGGAGCAAATATATGCCAAAGTTTAATATTATATCTCAATTCTTAAAAGACATCTCTTTTGAAAGCCCAAATGTACCAGAACTGTTCTTTAAGCAAGATAATGGTCAGGCAAAAATCGAAATCAACCTTGACATCAATATCAAAGGCGCAGAAAACAATTTATTTATGGTTGATTTGATTACAAAGGTTCATTCTAAATTGGAAAAAGATAACAAAACAATATTTATGATTGAATCTACTTATACTGGAATGGTTCAGTACGAAGAAAAAGACGAAGAAACAAAAAAGAAAACATTATTGATTGATGTTCCAACACTTTTGTTCCCATCTGTGCGCGCTTTGGTGACAAGATTGACTGCAGAATCTGGGTTCCCAGCATTCGCTATGCAACCAGTTGATTTTGCAGACCTTTATGAACAAAGACAAAAGGCTGCACAAACCCAACAACCTGCAAATCAATAACCAGTTTTGGTTGATAAAAACCGCCGAACGGCGGTTTTTTTTGAAATAAATTAGAACGATGAAGATGCGCTGTTGTCGACAAGTGCAGTGTAGTAAACATACATAAACGCGCCGACAACAAGCAGATTTATTATTATAATTTACTTATGCAGCGGCAGTAAATACCTTTTGAACATCATCATTCGCGTCCAGCGCATCGACCAATTTTTCCAGTTTTGCGTATGCTTCGTCATCTAAATCGACAGGCATATTTGGAACCCAGGTCAATTCAGCGTTTTCTGGTTCACCTAACTTATCGCTCAGCGCTTTTTGCACACTCATAAAATTATCAGGCTTGGTAGTGATGATAAAACCTTCTTCTGAAGTTTCAAGGTTATCCGCATCAACTTCCATAACCAGTTCCATCATTTCGTCTTCTGTTTTACCAATGGATGCAGGATACATAATCTGACCAACATGAGAAAACATAAACACGACAGAGCCTTCTTCGCCCATATTACCGCCATTTTTGGCAAAGATATTACGCACTTCGGGCACTGTTCTGCGTGGGTTATCAGTCAAAGCCTCTACAATCACAGGCACAGCATTTGGACCATATCCTTCGTATCTTACCGCGACGAAATTATCAGTGTTGGAACCAGACGCTTTTTCAATTGCGCGTTTGATATTATCGTTTGGCATAGAATTTTTACGTGCCTGTAAAATTGCAAGGCGCAATCTTGGGTTATTATCAGGATTCTTATCGCCCAACTTTGCCGCCATAGTTATTTCACGCGCCAGTTTAGTAAACAAACCACTGCGTGCTGCATCAACGAGTCCTTTTTTATGTTGGATGTTGTGCCATTTGCTGTGTCCACTCATATTTGACCTTTTGATTAAATTAGATTAGAATTACCATAAAAGGATAACAAATGATTGGCAAATTGCAAGGCGTAATTGATTATATTGGCAACGATTTTGTAATTTTGATGACAGGTGGAGTTGGGTACAAAGTCTATACGCCAGAAATCTTGACATTAAAAGCAACTGTTTCACTTTGGATAGAAACTATTGTCCGCGAAGATTCGATAAGATTATTTGGTTTTTCGACTATTGCCGGGCAGAATCTTTTCAACCAGTTAACGACTGTGTCTGGTGTCGGACCAAAGGTAGCATTGGCAATTATGGGAACGATAAAGGTTGAAACATTGATGTCTGCGATTGCGACTGGGGACGCCAAGACTATCGCGACTGCGCCGGGCGTAGGAAAGAAAGTTGCCGAAAAAATTATCGTTGAATTGAAAAATAAAATGGGTGGCGGCAACTTTGATTTTGGCGCATCAGACGGTGGTTCCCTGCCCGATTTGTTGGCAGCACTGGAAGCCCTTGGTTATCGTCGCATGGATATAATAGACATGGCACAGAAACTGGTGTCAAACAACCCAGACAAAGATGTATCTAAACTGGTTCCAATGGCATTGAAAGAAATAAGTGGAAAGTAAAATATGAACAATGATACAATTTTCGCTTTATCGAGTGCGCCCGGAAAATCAGGCGTGGCAGTTATTCGCATAAGCGGTGAAAATCTGAATGATTTAGCACACCATATATTCCCCTCCACTTGTCCCACGAAGCCTTGGCGAAGTGGGATGGAGGGGGGGACCGCGAAGCGGTGGGGAGGGTTCTCGCGTCACGCATACTTTACAAACCTGCGCGATGAAGCAGGCGATTTGATAGATCAATGTATTGCGATTTACTTTGATGCACCCCGCTCTTTCACAGGCGAAGATGTGATTGAAATTTACAGTCATGGCAGTCCTGCGGTTATCAATAAAATCTTTGAATTTTTATGCAAAAATGGCGCACGAATTGCAGAACGCGGGGAATTTTCGCGTCGTGCATTTTATAATAATAAACTAGATTTAACGGATATAGACGGACTTGTTGCGCTTCTTGATGCGCAAACGGATAATCAGCGAAAAAATGCGTTGCGTTCGCTTACCGGGCATGATTCAGCCATTTATTCTGCATGGCGCGATTCTATGATTGAAATATCGGCATACAGTGCGGCGATACTTGATTATTCGGACGATGAATTGCCTGCTGACATTAATAAAAAGATATTGAAAAAAACAGAAAAATTATTAAAAGAAATTAACGATGCATTATCGCAAAGCCGCGCCACACGCGCGATTCAGAACGGTTTTAATGTGGTCTTGGTTGGCAAAACTAATGTTGGGAAATCGTCGATATTTAACAGATTGGTTGGTTCGAATCGTGCCATAGTTTCTGATATTGCGGGTACCACGCGCGATGTTGTGTCTGCCCAGATTGATTTGGACGGATATTTGGTAAATTTGTCTGATACCGCAGGCATTCGTAAATCGCGCAACAAAGTAGAAAAAATCGGCATAGAAAGAACGCATGCGGAAATCGAAAACAGTGATTTAATTTTGTATGTGTATGATGAATTGCCGGCAGAGATAAAATCGGACGGCATTACGATAATAAACAAAGCCGACAAAATAAAAACACATAAAAATAAAAAAGTGATTTATACATCTGCAAAATCGGGTTATGGGTTTGATAAATTGCTGGACGCAATAAAGCAAAAAATGCATGAATTGATGGACGGTGGTGAACAAAGGCTTATCGTCAACGAAAGGACGCGTGAATTATTACAAGATACAGCTAATGAATTGACAAAAGCCACAAAAATTCACAACGCCAATTACGATATATTTTCTGAACATGTGCGTCGTGCAGGTGATAATATTGGAAAAATATTGGGTGTAATCACAACGAACGAAATCGCAGACATGACATTTTCACGTCTTTGTTTGGGAAAGTAATTGCAGACTCTCCACCCTGCAGGTTCCCCTCCCAAGGAGGGGAACTTTTTTTGTTTATTCTTTCCGAATCGGGTAAGAGCCGTTGATTAAATTCTGACGGACAACATGGTGCTTTATCTTTTGCGTGCTCGTCATCGGCAAATCTTCCGTTGTCATCGCAAAGTGCGTCACCCATTTATATGATGCTACTTTTTTGTTCGCTTCGGCAACAGATGCAGCCAATTTTTCAAGCGTCATTCCTTCTTCCACTTGGAAAACGCCGTACGCAACGGTTTTGTCCCCTACTTTGTGTTCAAAGACCGCGACATTTTTTACACCGTCTATTTCCATAAACAACGCTTCCAATTCATCAGGATAAACATTCTTGCCGCTGTCCAAAACAATTACTTGCTTTTTGCGACCGGCAAAGTGCAATTCGCCGTTTTTATCCATGTACATCATATCTCCTGTGTTGAAAAAGCCCTTTTCATCAAACACAGTCGCGTTGACTTCGTCATTGTTCATATAGCCGTTAAAGACCTGATGCCCGCGAACCCACAAAATTCCAACACCATTTTCGTCTTTGTCGCGAATTTCGCATTCGTTATTGCTTGTCGGGGCGCCAACCGAATATGGCAACCTTTTGCTCGTCGGTTTGGAAATACAAATCGGTCCAACCGTTTCTGTTAAACCATAACCTTGGATAAACGCAAGACCCAATGATTCATAGAAATTTTCAACCTCTGGCTTGGTCGCTGCCCCGCCCGCAATAAGCAAACGAACGCGTCCACCAAATATATCCAGCAATGGTTCTTGGACCTTGCGCACAACAAAGTCAAGCCCCATATCTTTTAATGTCTTTTGATTGTTCAATATAAATGACGCAACACGCCATTTCTTTTGCGCTTTCATTCCGTCAATGATTTTATTGCGGAATAATTCTAGAACACGCGGAACAACCGGAATAACATGTGGTTTGAATTTCTGAAAGTCGTCCAAGATGTATTTCGGATTTATCACAGGCTGTAATACCAAGCCGCCACCGTAATGAATCGTTCCCAATATACATACTGCAAAACCAAAAATGTGGTAAAGCGGCAAAAAGCCATACATTATTTCCCCAGAATGATAATAATCTGACATATCTTCCAAGGAATTTGCACACTCTATCAAATTAAAGTGCGATAATGGAACCACCTTTGGTGTGCCAGTCGAACCAGATGTAAACGACATCGTTGCAATGTCTGTCGATTCAGACGGAAAGCTGCGCAAATCATAGTCAATTTCCCCATCCTTGCGCGTGATGTCGTAAAATTCAAACTTTTCCGTTTTATAGAAAAATGAAGGCTCTGCACAGACAAACTTGCACCCCGCGATTTCACACATCTTGTCATATTCACGCGGTGTCAAATTCGTATCCAGCATCAAAACAGTTGCACCCAAATACCATACTGCGAAAAGAGTCAACGGAAATTGCGGTAAATTATGCGACAATATACCAACAACATCGCCGTTTTTAATACCTGCCCTGTGAAGCGACGCAGCACGCGCACGAACCTGATTCAAAAAATCGGAATAAGTCACATTTTCGCGGACCAAAAATAAATTTTCTGGCCACTGATTTACTGCGTTTTCTAGTTTCTGATACATATTCATTGTAAGCCTACCTTTTATTCGTGTCTTTGTGTATATTTGCCGTCCGATAACCACTGACGAACAACATGGTGCTTTATCTTTTGCGTACTGGTCACTGGTAAATCATCAGTTGTCATCGCAAAGTGTGTCACCCATTTATACGATGCAACTTTTTTGTTCTTTTCCGCGATTGCAGCAGCCAATTTTTCAAGTGTCATTCCTTCTTCCACTTGGAAAACACCGTATGCCACAGTCTTGCCATTTATTTCGTGTTCAAAAACTGCGACATTTTTAACGCCGGGAATTTCAATGAACAAACCTTCCAATTCATCAGGATAGACATTTTTCCCAGAATCAAGAACTATCACTTGCTTTTTACGACCCGCAAAATGCAATTCCCCATTCTTGTCCATGGACACCAAATCGCCTGTGCAGAACCAATTGTCTTTGTCAAATGCGTCTTTGTTTGCGTTTTCATTGTTCAGATATCCACACAATACCTGATTCCCACGAACCCACAACATTCCAATACCATCATCGTCTTGGTTGCGAATCTGAATTTCTGTATCACCCATCGGCGCGCCAAAGGCATACGCAACGCGCTTTTTCAAAGGTCTAGAACAACAGATTGGTCCAACTGTTTCTGTCATACCATACCCTTGGACAAAAGCCATTCCCAATTGAGTGTAAAACTTTTCCACTTCTGGCTTTGTCGCGGCACCACCAGCAACCAATAATCTAGCGCGACCACCAAAAATACTGCGAATCTGGTTTAATACTTTGTCAACCAACTTGCCCATACCAATCGCACGCAAGAATTTCTGATTGTTCATAATGAAAGATACCAACCACCATTTTTTCTTGGCTTTGATTCCTTCGATAATCTTTTTACGGAAAATTTCCCATAACTTTGGAACCGCAGGAATAACCTGGGGCTTATACTGCGCAAAGTCCGCCATAATCGCATTCGGATTTATCGTGGACTGCAACAATATGCCCATGCCAAAGTGAAGCGGTGCCAAGAACCCAACTGCAAACCCAAATACATGGTAAAGCGGCAAAAACGCATAGAACATTTCGCCCGGCTTTAACCACTGATTAAGGTATTCCAAATTGTCAGAACACGAAACCAAGTTAAAATGTGTAAGCGGAACTATCTTTGGCGTCCCAGTCGAACCAGATGTAAACGATAATGTCGCAATCTCATCTTCTTTTAATGGATACGGCTTTAACGCAGCGTCTGTTTCTTTATCCTTGGTCTGAATGTCAAAAAACTTGAAATTTTTGGTTTCATAGAAAAAAGATTTTTCCGCACATACCAACTTGCAATCGGTAAGATGTGTCATGTTGTCATATTCTTCTGATGTCAGATTCGTATCCAAAAGCAATACACGCCCGCCCAAATACCAAATCGCGAAAAGCGTAGATACAAATTCTGGAATATTGTGCGAAAGTAAACCAACAACATCGCCCGGCTTTACCCCAGCGTTTTTCAACGTGGTCGCACGCGCCTTTACCAATTTTGGAAAATCTTCAAAAGTCACATTTTCACGAACCAAAAATACGGTCTTTGGATTTCTTTTTACATTTTTTTCTAGTAATTCATACATATTCATTTTTAATCACCTTTCTTTAACTTTTAATTATTCATGTCTTTGTGGATATTTGCCATCTATTAAATTCTGACGAACAAGATGATGCTTTACTTTTTGCGTACTGGTCATCGGTAAATCGTCATTCGTCATCGCAAAGTGTGTCACCCATTTATATGATGCTACCTTTTTGTTTTTATCTGCGATTTCTTTTGACAATTTTTCAAGTGTCATGGAATCTTCCACTTGGAAAACGCCGTATGTGACGGTTTTTCCTTTGACCCTATGTTCAAAGATAGCAACATTTTTAACACCGTCTATTTCCATAAACAATGCTTCCAATTCATCAGGATAGACATTTTTACCGCTGTCCAAAACGATTACTTGCTTTTTTCGGCCAGCAAAATGATATTGCTTGTTCTTGTCCAAATATACCAAATCACCAGTGTTAAACCAACCGTCTTTGTCAAAAAGTTCTTTATTAGCAGCCGCGTTATTCAAATACCCTTTGAATATATTCGGACCGCGAACCCAAAGCGTTCCAACACCTGTTTCATCGGCATCTCTTATCGTGCATTCAGAACATCCCACAGGCGTTCCAAATGCAAATGGCACACGATGCTTTACCGGGCGAGAACAACAAAATGGTCCAACCGTTTCGGTCATACCATAACCTTGGATAAAAGCGATTCCCAAAGATTCATAAAAACTTTCAACTTCTGGTTTGGTTGCTGCACCACCTGCTATCATCAAATTGACACGACCACCGAATACATCTTGGATAGGCTTTTGCACCTTTCTTACCAGCCAGCCAAAACCAATTCCTCTTAAAGCCTTTTGATGCTTCAAAACGAATGACACCAGCCACCATTTATGCTGAGCCTTGACCCCTTCGATGATTTTATTACGAAAAACCTCCCACAAACGCGGCACCGCAGGAATACAATGTGGACGATAAGTCTTGAAGTCATCCAAAATATTCTTTGGGTTGATTGTCGGCTGTAATAAAATGCCCATATGAAAATGCATAGGCGCCAAAATTCCCGCAGCAAAACCAAAAATATGGTAAAGCGGCAAAAAACCATACATTATTTCGTTTTTATGTATCCATTGCCCCATATCTGCATAACAATCAGACGAAGTCTTCAAATTACCATGTGTCAACGGCACAACCTTTGGATTGCCGGTTGAACCAGATGTAAATGATAATGTTGCAATTTCATCTTCACCCAGTTTGGCAGGTTTAAGACGCGCATCCGCTTTGTCATCTTTGGTTAAAATATCAAAGAATTCAAAATTTTTGGTCTTATAGAAAAAAGACTTTTCCGCGCAAACAAATTTACATCCAACCGTTTTTGTCATATTGTCATATTCAAACGGAGTCAAATTTGTATCCAACAACAAAACAGTCCCACCCAAATACCAAATCGCAAAAAGTGTCACTGGAAATTCTGGAATATTATGTGCCAATAATCCGACAACATCTCCTGCCTTTACCCCGGCGTTATGCAACGTAGTCGCACGCGTATGAATTAAAGCCAAAACTTCCTTGAATGTGATTTTTTCGCGTACCAAATACAAAGCATCTGGCGATTCTTTCGCCACCTGCTCTAAAAAATGATACATGTTCATAACATAAAATCCTTGTTGTTTTTATATTGGACGTGGTGTATTATAGTACTATAAAAAGAAGATTGCAAATATGAAAATTCTGACATTAAATATAAACTCTGTTCGCGCCCATATCGAAAGTTTTATGGATATTTTGCGCGCTGGCGAATACGACACCATTTTGGTCCAAGAATTAAAGGTTGAAACCGCCAATTTCCCGTATAATTTACTTGATGAATATGGGTATAATATAAAGGTTTTTGGTCAAAAATCTTGGAATGGCGTTGCTACTTTTTCGAAATATTCCATTGAAGATACAACACTGGGCATGCCAGGGTATCCAGATATAAACGCGCGGTTTTTGGAATGCGTTATTGACGGTCGCATACGTGTTATAAATGTATATATGCCAAATGGGGAAAGCATTGAATCACCGAAATTCCCTTATAAATTGGAATGGATGAATGCTTTTACAAAATATATCTCTCAATACCTAAACAGCGAAGAACCCGTAATCATCGGGGGCGATTTTAATGTTGGAATTTCGGACAACGATGTATGGAACCCAAAAGGTTATATAGGTTCGTCTATTTCTGCCCCAGCGGCACGCGAAATTATGCAAAAATGGCTGGACGCTGGTTGGGTTGATATGTGGCGAAAACTGCATCCAGATGCAACTGGCTATACATGGTACGGTTATCGTGGTCGTGATACAGTTAGCAATAATCAAGGGCTTCGTCTAGACTATTTCCTTTGCAACAAAACTGCGCAAAAAATGGTTAAAACTTGCGAAATCGATAAAGAGCCGCGCCTACACACGAAACCCACCGATCATTGTGGTTTAATGTTGGAAATACACGATTAGTCACTTACACGTGCCAAATCATCGTATTCATGATATTTTGCGCCGACTGATTCGCGGTATTCGTATTCCATAACTTTCTCGGTGCTGTATTGTCCAAATAATTCACGCACCTTTTGCACAGTATTATCAATCATTTCTTGTGCTTCTTCGTCATGATATTCAATCAATTGTATATCATTATTTTTTAATTGTAAAAATTGCAAAACCGGTGTGACAGATACATTTTTCATCTTTATCGGAAAGCCAGCATTTTGCATAATATGCCCTTCCAAAGCAATTTGCGGCATAGTTCCGTCCAAAAGTTGCTTTTTACTTGGTGCGCTTCCTGTTTTTATATCCATAACCACCCCGTCCCAAATCAAATCAGCACGCGCCCGCACATTGCGTCCCGCGATATTTGTTGTTCCCAAAATTTCTTTGTATTGAATTTTCTTATCACGAAAATATTCCGCAACAAAATCAGCAATTTCACAAAACCTTTTATGCCAAAAATAGAACAAAACTGAATCAGGTGGCAAAATCTGACGCGCTACTGCATCCATCTCAAGAACCAATTTTTCGGCATTAAAATCTGTCGCATTCTCAATCACATCATGAACCAGATTTCCAAAATTTCGTGCATCAGGCAAAACCCAATAATCGTCCGTCTTTCGCAACCGTAAAATATGTTTAACATAAAAAGCATAAGGGTTATGAATCAATAATTCAATTTCCGTCACAAAAACATCGCTTTTATCAATTGGCGGTGTTGGCGCAGAATAATCAAGCGGTTCATACGGAACATCATCAATTGCGCGCACAGATTGTAATATTTTATCATCTGATTGTATATCACCAATTGCAACACGAACACGCGATAAAAAACGTGATTCCGTGGTTAAACTTCCGCCACTTTGTTTGCTTCGCAGCCAATAAACTTCTTTCCCGCAGGATAAATTCATAAAATCAAGCGCCATCAACGAAACTTTACGATTTGGCGACGGCAGTCCTATTTTTTTCGCAATAGACTTTGGCAACCACGCATTTTCATATCCAAGTGAAGGAAACATTCCTTCGTTCAAACCGCTTAAAATCACAACATCTGCCGTCTGCATACGAGATTCAATTGTTCCAATAACACTTACCATACAATCATCTTGTTTCACCGGACGCAACGAAACCCCAGCAATCGCATCCTTTATAAAAGCCCGCGCATCCCAAACATTTAACACTATGCCATTATTACACAAAACATCAGATACTTCCTTTATCGCGTTCCAAACCGGAATATCGCTTTCGTTTTCAATATTAAATTGCGGCTGAAAAATATAATCATTGTTTGTATCTATAAAATTCACCAACATATCGAACAAATTATAATTACTTTGTCCATAAAGTTTTTCAAAATCATGTGAATTATTTTCTGACCAAAAATCGAACAAATTCAATATCGCACGTCCAAGATTTGTCATTGTCCCAGATATACCAGATGAAAAATCAGCATTTATACCGCGTTTTTCCATTTCTGATTTTATTCTCTGATTTGCAGCAGCATCAGGTGTAATAACCAACACAGATTTATTATCATGTACCGCACGCGCTGTGATTTCTGCAATTGCGCATGCTTCTTCGCTTTCCCGTGCACACTCAACAAATTTACAATTTTGTAATTTATTATCAATATGTTGTCCAGAATTTCCAAAGGCAATATTCATAACATCAATTGTTTCACAATTTCCGACATCTAATGTTTGAACATCGTCCACCCCAATACCAAGCCTTTGTAAAAATTTGTATTCACTGTTATATGGGTTGGTATCCAAAACAAAGTCTTCTTCATCCCCCGATATTTTTCCAGACAAAATTATTTTTCCATTTTTACGCTTTGCGATTTCAACCATTAAATCAGCCGTTGACGGAACCGAAGCTGTTGACCCACACACAATCACACAATCGTATTTATCAAGATGTTTTACCCACGATAAAATATCAGCGTTTCTTTTTTGTGTTGTTGTTATCCTATCGTTTGGAAGTTGTTTTAATATGTCCAATATGCGTGCTTTGTTCTGAAAATGCGCAGCATATTTATCATCAATAATTTCCGACCAATTTATATCATGTATATCCACGCCTTCGTTTTGAAGATAATCTTGCATCCGGATAAAATCATGTGCCAAAGGAAGAGCCGTTGCAATATTTTTAACATTGGCATCCATTGATAAAATCTTTGCCAGAACAATTACGCGCTCTGTATTTGATATGGTGTTATCATGTTCTTCTTCCCCCTCTTCCACCCCATCGCCCAACGGCACAAGACAAGGCAAAATAACCGCATGCCCCATTTTTTCAACAATCATTCTTTCCGCACTTCGTATCGCGCGGCGCGAGGGCAAGAAAATCAGAACACGCGAAAAATCATCTTTGTATTGCGATATATTCATCCATAACGCACTAAGCATTTTTGACGGGTCAGATACATTAAAAATGTTATTATTTGACACCGATAATTTCCCTTAAAACTTCAAGTCCAAACTTCTTTTCCGCAGAAGTTTCCAAAACACATTCAACCATAGCCGGATGATTTTCGTGTGTAATTTTCTTTTGTTCTTTTTCACGAACTTTCTTATCTTTTTTTGTATAAACAACCTGATAACAAATTCCGTTTTTATCACAAAAATTCATTAAATCTAGATCAGAATCTTTGACCCCGACACGCGAATCTATCAAAACGAAAAGTCGTCTTAATTGCGAACGATTTAACAAATAATCTTCCAATCTTTCCAGCCAACGCGCCGCTTCTACTTTTGAAACTTTGGCATATCCATACCCAGGCAAATCGACAATCATCACCCGGTCGTCCAAATTAAAAAGATTAAGACTCTGCGTGCGCCCTGGGGTATTAGAAGTCCGCGCAATTTTTTCACCAACAACTGCATTGATAAGCGAAGATTTTCCAACATTGCTTCGCCCAATAAAAGCATATTCTGCAAATTGTGTTTTTGGTAAAGATTTAACCGTATCAAAAGAGCCAACAAATTTTATCATAATTTTTTCACCAATTTTTTATACGCTTCTTTTTTTGAAATTCCGCTGCGCGCTGCCAGCTCTGCCGCCGCAGACTTGGTAGAATTCGCAACAACATCATTCACGATTTCGCTTATCTCTTCATCTGTCATTTTCTTGTCTGGCGCAGGCGCAACCACGATAACAATTTCCCCACGCGGAGGTTCAATGTTCACCAAGTCAGCTGGATAGCCAATTATGGTTTCTTCATAAATCTTGGTGATTTCACGAACAATTGCGATTTTTCTTTCTGGCATAACAGATGCCAAGGTTTTAATTGTGTTCATAATTCTGTTCGGACTTTCGTAATAAATGACAGTGTGCCGAATTTTATTATCATCACGCACTTTTTTTGCATCAAAGAAACCACAGAAAGTAAATCTGTCTGTTGGAAAACCAGACAACACCAGCGCAGAAATAGCCGCCGTTGGTCCAGGAACAACAAACACCGGAACATTTGCTGCGCGCGCAGCGCTGATTATCCGAAACCCAGGATCACTTATACCCGGCATTCCCGCATCAGACACAGTTGCAATCGCCGCACCATTTTGAATTTTTTCAATCAAAGAATCTACTACTTCTCGTTCGTTATGTTCATGACACGACACAGTTTTTGCCTTTATATTAAAATGGTGTGCCAATTTAGAAAAAACACGCGTATCTTCTGCTGCAATTAAATCTACATTTTGTAAAATTTCGATTGCTCTTGGCGAAAAATCAGACAAATTTCCAATTGGTGTTCCGACGATATAAAGTCCTGATTGCATTTTGTATCCTTTTACGATAAAATATAATAGCATACAAAAGGTAGGATTTTCAATGTCTATGAATAAATTTTTGGTTTTACTGGGTATTTTGTTGGCTGGATGTGGCGGCAATCAACCGACCAAGACCGCACAGATTGGAACTTCGGCACCGATTGACATCCAATCAAGTTATCTTTATTCAACTTCCATTTATGGTACCGACAGCACTGGTCCGAACGCAAATGTAGCGGTACTATTACCAATGAGTGGCGACGCCAAAACCGCAGGAAACGATATAAAAACATCCATAGAAACAGCATTTCTTCGCAAAACAAAACAGAATATAAGCGTATCATTCTTTGACATGCCAAATAATAAATCGCAACGCAGCGCTGCTATTCGTGCTGCACTGGACACAAACCCAGATGTTATAATTGGACCGCTTTTTGCCGAAGATGCTACTGCTTTGCGCGATGAAAAATCATCAAAAATACCAGTAATATCCTTTACATCTGATGTAAATGCTTTGGGCGATAATTTGGTGACGACTAACCTGATTCCAAGCCAAAGCATAGAAACAATCGTTCGTCAAATGCAAAAAGACGGTGCAAAAAATATGGTCGTTTTGGCACCAAATGATAATTCTGGAAAACAAATGGCAGCAGTCGCAAATCGCGTATCATCTGCATACAACATGCCGATAATTGGTCTGTTTTATTACACGCCTGCTAATTCAGAATCAATCAAAGATATATCAATGCGCGCTTCGATGTACAGCGCACGTTCCGCCGCCAACACCCGCGCAAGAGAGGTTTTATCAGACATTTTGGCCAAAGAATCTTTGACTGCCCAAGACAAACGAAGCCTTCGTAATCAATTGGAAAAAATATCACGTTCTGAAACACTTGGGAATTTGCCGTATGACGCGATTCTTTTCCTTGGAAACGGCGAAGATTCAAAAACATTGGCTTCGTTCTTGCGCTATTATGGGGTAAGTATACATGATGCAGCATTTTATGGAACAACTCTTTGGCATGGTTCTGATATTGCATCAGATTTCACAATGAATGGTGCAAAATACGCAACTTTGCCACCAATATCTGATAACTTTATCAGCCTTTATAATATGATGGGGGGCAAGGACCCAGACTATCTGGCGGCTTTTGGATATGATGCAGCAAACCTGGCACTCGGCATGCTGTATTCCCCCAAAAATCAATCTGCATATCTTTATGACCCAAATGGGTATATGGGAACAACTGGGGCTTTCCGCTTGCAGCCGTCCGGTGAATCAGAACGCGCATTACGCATAATGGAATTGAATGGTTCTGGCACTCCTGTCACAATTGTCGATGCACCGTCAAACTTTTTAACACCGCTTTACAACATAAGAACAACAAAATTGCGTAATGTTTCCGAACAAGAATTACGTACGCGTGGTGTAAATCCTGGCGATTACATAACTATCCCAGATAACTTGCGTCGCAAATCTGCATACAGAACAAAAACATACGGCGCAACTTATAGTGGTTCTGATAACGAAGAAGAACAGACATCTGCGCCGGTACAAATATATGAATCAACAACCAAAGAAACAGTGTCTAATCCAGAATTTGAAACAGTCAAACCAGAATCAGTTTCGCGTTCATACATAGACGTTGTCGAAGTGGAAGAATAAATGCTTGCGTTTATAAAAAAATAAGATATAATCGTATGGCTTTGAATTCATTGCGAGCATAGTTCAAAGGCTAGAATGCAAGCCTTCCAAGCTTGAAATGAGGGTTCGATTCCCTCTGCTCGCACCACGGATTTTGGTTATCGCGCGCAACGCGCACGATTACAAAAACCCGTGTCCACCGAAGCCTTGGCAAAGGTGGAATGTCCTTGAAAAAGGAACATCACAAGTTCAGGGCGCGCGCCGGAGTCGGAGAGCCGGGGCAGACTGTAAATCTGTTGTCTTTGACTGAGGTGGTTCGACTCCACCCGCTCCCACCAAAATAGAAAACACACCCTTGCGGTGTGTTTTTTATTTTGTATGGTTGTGGTTTGGTGAGAATTCCTTTGGTTCGAAAACAAGTAGATTTGGCAAGTGCAACACAGCCAAATCGTCACGGTTTCCGCGTAGCCGGTACAAAGTACCGAGCGAGCGACTACGAAGATAGACGATTAAGAAAATGTTAAAAAATCGAAGTTCACAAGATTTTTTTAATTTTATTTATCGTATATCGAGGTCTCACCCGCTCCCACCAAAACACAAACCGACCATTACGGTCGGTTTTTGTTTATGATTGGTTTATTGTTTGTCGAGGTCTCACCAGCATTCAGCGATTTCTGATTTGCAATTTGCAACCAAAAAGTCTATAATAAAGACGAATCCAATGGGAATTGGGTTCGGGGCTGTAGAAAGCCTATATCGTTCGGTGCATAAACATCGTTAATCTGATGTTATCGGCGTCTATTTTTGCACCGTTATCATCCCTGACCTATTACGGTCGGGGAGCTGTTGGTTATAAAACACGGGAAACCGAAAAGCCATGGAATCACTAACGATATGATTTTCTAACTCCCCGACCGCCAATTTTCTCGGCGGTTTTTTTAATCAAGAAAACAGGTGTGACATGCGCATAATAAAAAAACTTAGAATCAATTTTTGCAACGGTGATGTTGTTCGCAGATTTTATATATTCGGTAAACCTGTTATTGAATATAAAAAAACAGGACATAAACGAAAATGGCAATTGTATCACATGCCAAAACCATATAAAGGGCAACGCGTTTTTTACCTAAAAATAAATCGCATTCATCAAACATCATTTGATTGTATTCAACAATGGATGGATATTGTCGAAAAAATGGATGGTTTTTGTTATTTCGTATGTGACAACAAACAAATGGAATATAATGTATTCACAAAGCCATGTTGGTTTCATAATAAAAAATTTGCTTTTATCCCGAGCGACAGAAAAACTTTACGTTCAGAATTAAAAAGAATTTTACATAATGTTGAACGCGAAAAATTATGGCGACGCATTGCTTCGTCCATGATGACACCTTTTATTCACGCTGCAAAACATAATTATACGCGTTCATATAACATAGACGCAGACGATATTATGCTATTGGCTAAATCAGATGCACTGGCAAAGGCATTTATCAAAGCAGAAGAATATGCCGAACAACACGATTTAGATTGCTTTAATTTGGACATGTTTGTATCTAAAACTTTCGGTATTCATTGGTCTTTTGGGGTTGTATATGTACGAAAGCCTCAAAAATGTATCGATATGGTTGTTAAAAACACAAATTGGCGAAAAAATACAAAATTGATAGAACAGTATAAATGTGTGTATTTGAAACATTTCAATTTTAATGTTGATTGGTTGTTCACTTTTTTACGCGACACAAAACAATTAAATTTGAAAACTTTTTATATTGAAAATGCAATGGTCGTTCACATGCCAGACATAGCAATATCAAGACATTGGGCTTTTATGTTTCAGTGGCGCAACAACAACATAAATTTTCCAATATTGCGTTATTTGTACGCAGACGAAATCTGGCAAACATTACCCATATATAAAGAATGCGTCCAAATAAACATTGGTTTGTCCGAAAAATCTTATACAGATTTTCTTAATGAATTTTATCACTCTAATCATTTGTTTGAACATCAAATGTTAGACTTTGCATTAACCAGAAAAATACTATCAAAACAACAGTACAAACTTTTAAAAAACTAAATCTAGATACCATTTGATTGACACCAAAGAGCCCCACTCTTATTTCACAGGCGGGAAGCAATTATCGCTGTCTGCTGGACAACATACCATCCAACCGTCGCCTGCATCTGTATAAGTTTCCCCAGCGCAACATCCATTTTTGTCTGGACTTTCACCATTTGGACATGTTGCAAAAAAGCCATTCCAATTTACAATTGTGTAATGTGTGGCATAGCCAACCACACCACCAAACAAAAATGCAATCAACAACCAAAGCCACTTTTTTGATTTTTTAACTTCTTGTTTAATATTTTTTCTGACGACTTTCTTTTTCATTTTCTCTCTCCTTTTTAATTATTTTACTATACCATTTTTAATGGTAATAATTCTGTCGGCGCGTTTAGCCAAATTCATATCATGTGTGACGAACAACATAGTCATTTTATTCTTGCGCACCAAATCAAGCAACAAGTCAAAAACCATTGTCGCATGTTCTGGGTCCAAAGAACCAGTTGGTTCATCAGCCAATAAAATCTCTGGATTATTTGCAACCGCACGCGCAATCGCAACGCGTTGCTGTTCCCCACCAGACATCTCTGACGGAAAGTGCCCCGCCCTGTGTGCTACATTTGCCGCTTTTAACAACTTCATCGCATGCGGACACGCAACATCTTCTTTGATTCCGTCCGCCATCATCGGTAAAACTACATTTTCGAGCGCAGTAAAATCAGAAAGCAAATTATGTTTTTGATAAACAAAACCTATTTTTTTACGGCGCAACATAGTGCGTGTTTCTTCGCTAATTTTATCAATTGGCATACCATTTATAAATATATCCCCACTGGTCGGTTTATCCAAAAGCCCAACACATTGCAACAATGTAGTCTTTCCAGAACCACTTTGTCCAACAAGTGCGACAATTTCCCCGCGATACAAATCAAAACCACCGCCATGTAAAACATTCAAAGGCTGACCACCTTCGATAAAAGTCTTTTTAATATCACGAACAGACATCACCATATCTTTTCTTGATATTTTTGATAAAGAATTCAATATACTTGCCATTTTTATCTTTCCTTTGAATTGTTTTGTATATTTTGATTCAGTGCATTGATTATCATTTCTGCGGTTTTCGGTGCCAACACATAAGTTAAATTTATACCATATTTTTTTAATGTATCTGATACTGTATTTTCTTTCGCATAATCTCTGTGCCCTGTATCTGCAAAATAAGCAATCTCAGCCGGTGCAAAACCAAACATAGCCCCATAAACCAAGCTTCGTGAATCATTGACACGCACATTCGTCAATTCTGGATTTAACCTGCGAATTTCTGTTTCATATTGTTTCAAAATATCTTTATACTTGCTACGATTTTGCCATACATATTTGAATATTTTTGCTTTATCACGCATCGTCAATTTTTTATCTTTTAGTATTTCGCCAGCATGTCCCCCAGTCCTGAAAAAATTAGCAATAAATCGCTCCATTATGAATTTATTCATAAAACTACCTTGCGTGCCGCCACCTGGCATTTTGTATTCATAAAAAAGTTTTTGTGGCAATTTAATTCCGCGCATCTGCAATTCTTCTTGTAATTTTTTCGCACTGGAATCCCATTTATCCCCACCAAAAGGCATGTGACGCACAGCAACAGAACCAATATACATCTGTAATTTTTTATCCAAAATATTGGCATCTTTATTCATTGCGCAAAACCTCTACTGGGTCTGTATTAGCCGCTTTCCACGCAGGATAAAGCGTTGCCAAAAACGCCAACGCTATTGCAATAATTGCGATTCCGATGACCGTAGACGGAACAACCTTGGACGGCAATTCAGACAAAGAATATAATTCCGCCGGGAATAAATCATGCCCAGTTATGAATTGGAAGAACTTACGAATTGGTTCGATATATATCGCCATCAAAACCCCAAAGAAAGTCCCAAAAGTTGCCCCAATAATTCCAATAGATGTTCCAGACAAAATAAATATCTTCATCATAGATTTACGCGACACACCAAAAGTGCGCAACACAGCAATATCTTTGTTTTTATCTTTGACTAACATAACAAGTGATGAAATAATATTGAACGCTGCAACAATGACTATTAACATCAAAATCAAAAACATAACACTTGATTCTACCTGCAATGCACCGACAAAGCCCCGATTCAAATCGCGCCAATCACGAACAACAAAACCGTCTGGCAAAAGTGTATCCAATGCGCGCACAACTTTTTCACTTTGTTCTGCATCAGTTAAAAACAAATCAATATGAGTGACAGAATTTTCAATATTCAAATATTTTTGCGCAGTAGTCAGTGGCATAAATATATACCCATTGTCATATTCATACATTCCCATAAAGAACGACGAAACCACAGGATAAGACATAATTCGTGGCATCGTTCCAAAAGGTGTAGCCGTTCCACCATTTGCAGATATTAACGACACTTTGTCATTTGATGTCACACGCAAGTTCCGTGCAAGTGTTGCACCAATTATCAATTCATCATCTTTGACTTTGTCCAAACTTTTGCCATAAATACGCGTCCCTGTCGTGGTCTTAGAAACCAAATCAGGCATACGAATTCCACGCACCATTGCACCAGAATTATTTCCATTGGCAGATACCATAACCTGCCCCTCTGCAATAGGCACCATGGACATAACATACTTTTCCACAACTTTGTTTTGGCGCATTTTATCCATTAAAAAGTCATAATCTGAAATTGTACCATTTTGATGATAAACAACAACATGCCCATTCATACCAATTATACGCGAAAGCAAAGCATCATGAAACCCGCCCATAACAGACATCACGACAATCAGTGTCGCAACACCCAAAGTAATACCTATCAACGACACCCACGAAATTACAGAACCAAAGCCGCGTTTCTTGGCACGCAAATATCGAAAGGCAATTTTCTTTTCTAATTTTGAAAACAACATAATTTACCCCACTATTGATTTAAGAAATCACGCAAATCATCCCCCGACAAAGGTTTTGATTCTTTTGCCGAACCAGCATCTACAATTGAAATAAGACGTGGCGACATAAACACAACCAATTCTGCAAATGGCGAAATCAGTGTTTCTGGCGTAGTCACAAAAGAATGTGTTGGAATACCAATAATCACATAATTATCACCAACACTGGACGGCACAGTGAATGAAGACAATTCGCCATTACTGGTTGATAAAACTATCTTTGCATCTATCTTCTTGGAATCGCCGTAATTACCATAAGTTCCAGTTGCGCCGATAATTAAATCTGTTTCCAATCTATCTTCTTTGCCGCATTGACCAATATCAAATCGTGTTTGCCAACCATTAGGCACCGCAAATGTTCCCTGGGAAATCAAGACCATACTGGCTTGCTGGGATATAAATTCTTGCAATGTTTTTGTGTTTATTTCCGGACTGACGACCAGTGCACGACCAACAACACCCGGGATAGACATTCTTATATTATTTTCACCGAACGCAGGCAACATATTCATCCAAATAATAGGGTTATCAGTTTTTGGATACACACGATACACATCAACATCCCACGCCAAAACATATTTTTTCGACGCAACATCAGCAATTATTTTTGAAACTTCGCGTTCTGTCTGATAATCGCCGTCAAAAACAACTGTCTTATCATGCCAGTTTATCAGCAAATTATGAATACCTGCACCACGCATCGCATCCAACATAGCCATTATCATAGTTTCATTTTTTGGCATTTTGATAAGCCATTTTCCATTTGTATTCAAATGAATTTCGCCAAATTCCCCGTCATAAGTATAATACACATGCCCCATCTTTGTTATCAATTCCACCGCATCAGCAAGCGAACTGGTCGAAATAGAGCCAGATATTTTTTCAAATATTGCCAAATCTTCAACGACACTTATGTCTGTATCTTTCAACAATCTCTCCAAAGCCTCTTTCACTGGCAATTTTCTGAACTCGTAATCAGAAACTTTCAAATCAGGCAAAGAATCACCGACATTCAATCTGATAATTTCTATCTTTTCTTCTGGAACAACAGATACAACACTTTGATTATCCCAATTCACAGTGCACCTTTTTGGCAGATCCAGCGCAAAATGTTGGGCTGTATCAGTTGTCAAAGCCGCCTTTTTCGGAAAAATTGGCACAGAATTTTCATCAATTACGACATTTTCAACAACATTTATCGTATCATAAAGACCATCGTCTTCTCTGTACTGATTTGCACAGCCAGACAACATCACCCCCATCCCAACACATAATAATAGTAATTTTGTTATTTTATTGTGTGCCATTTTCTTCCCCTTCAATTATATATTCATAAACTTTTCAAATTCTTCCAACGACATTTCATGTATCGGTTTTTGATTTGGAGTCACCAACCCCTTTACACTTTCAAACTGTTTTTCGAACAAGTTCATTACAGACGAAACTTCTGGTGTAATTTCTGCACCGGCTTTTCTAAGTCGATTACCATATTCTACAATATATTCCAAAACATCCGCAGCAAAAAAGCGACCAACATAATTTTCCAGCGCAATTCCGCCTTTTTCAACACAAATTGCCGATAAAACCTTTGTCATATCGTTGTAAAAATTAGCCAACTTTACATAGTTTTGAATCGATATAGCCATTATTTCTTCCCTGTCCTTTTTTTACATTATAAAAACTATTGCCACATAAACGCAATTAAATTATAATATAAAATATGAAAATGAAATATTTATTTTTATTGTTGGGTCTGACAGCATGTGCATCCGCAAATCGTGGGTCCATAGATGACGCAACAATATTGAACTGGGAAAATGATGCAGTGACCACCGAACAATTTGTCCGCGACCATAAAAATTGCCTTGGGATAAAAGAAAAAAGTTATGTCCCGCGTTCACGAATTGCAAAATTACTATCCCCAAACCAAAGCGCACAAATGCCAGATTGGGATGGTCTTTGGGTCACTTTTCAATCTAATGAATATCGCGATGTTGGTCAGCGGGCATTGCTTTCTGTACCACCAAACAAGGCTTCGAAAACAGTCGGATATTATCGTAAATGTATGTTAAAACGCGGTTATTTATTGCGTGGAAGATAAAAATATTTTGATTTTGGTTATTTCCTAAAAATGTGATATAATGAGTGACATGAAAAAATCCATACTATTTTGGCTGTATTTTGTGTTGTCGATTATATTGGCAATATATTTTGCTGTGCGTATTATAACCAGTCAAATGGGGCGCGGTCCCGTATCAACAGTTCAAAACATAGAAACATACGGCACGAATACAAAAGATGACGAAGTTATCAAATTGGCACTTGGCATTGCACCTGGAACAAACCTTCGCGCAGTAGATTTACATCAATTGAATTACCGTGTATCAACCATTCCCGGAATAAAGAATTCCGCAGTGCGCCGTTTGCCGAACGGAACAATTATTGTGAAAATTGAAAAACACAAAGTTATCGCCCTTTGGACTGATGGCGCATACTATTATCCGTTATCCGCAGACGGAACAAAAATAAATACCCCGACTCCCGAACGAAATGACAATTCTATTGTTTTTGCTGGCGATGTCCCTGATAATTTGACAGATGTTATTTCAAGCGTTTCTTCTATATCAAAGTACATTGACTATTTAACAATGATAGAATCAAGACGCTGGAACATACGCACAAAAAATGGCACAACGATATATTTACCTGAAAATGATGCCCCGTCTGCGATAAATAAAATCAAAGTATTAAACAAAACACATAAATTACTATCACGAAAACTTGAAATTATTGATATGCGCGACAGTGCCAGAATTTTGGTCAAAGAACAAAAATGAAGTTATCAAATTCGTCGTTTTTATGCCTTGATATTGGGACATACGGTGTTCGTGGGTTTGCGCATGTTATCAAAGATGCAAAAATTGTTCATTCCGCACTTCGTTTTGTAAAGAACTCGAATACTTTGTTTGCACTAAAAAGTGTCATTGATGAATTAGAACAAGAATTAAATACACATTTCAATTCCGCTTTTATAACCGGAAATTTTGGCGAATTATATTTTCAAAATTTTACAGACATTATTACTTGGCGCGAAGAACACAAAATAACTGACCTTGATTTGAAACACCAGATTGCAAAAATAACAAAACCCGACGGTTTTTATTCGATGCATATTATACCTGTGTTTTATGGGACCAAGCATATACAAAACATAAACAACACCCCTATTGACCATATTGATACGGCATTGAAATCTATATTCAGCGTAATTTCATACGAAGAAGAACAAACACAATACATATCTGATATTTTACGGCGCGCACATATTCAATCTGGCGGTTTTTTTGATTCTACTTTTTTACAAAACGCGATATACAAAAAACCAAAAGAAAAAGTTTTATTTATTGACCTTGGGAACGAATATACAACCGTGTCTATATGGACACCGCGCGGACCATTATATATGAATAAAATAAAATTCGGTCAACGCGATATAACACGCGCTATATCAAAAAACCTTGGCATCAGCGAACACGACAGCGATACATTAAAAATATCTGTGGCTTGTGCAACACCAAACGAAATGGACAGATTTACCCCCGCTGATTCATCTGAAAGATTTGCATCTTTTTCTGTATCGGACATAAACGATATTTTTATCCCAAAACTTTCAGAATTGACAGAAAATATTCTTGAACAATCTGGAAAATACATAAATCAATATAAACCAGAAAAAATAATTTTAACTGGTGGTGGAACTTCCATTAACAATATAAATACATTTTTGGAACGCGCCTTTAATTTGCCAGTTGAAAATCTTGGCGAAAATGCTAGCTTAACCGCTTTATCCGAATATATATGGGCATCGCATTTGCCAGAACGCAACGCATACATTCAAAAACAACAAAGAATTCAAAATTTTGTTGAAAGCATCACCAAACTTTTCAAAAGAAAAAAACGCACTAAAAAGGCAAAATTTGTCCCAATTATGCCAAGCACGCTTTGTTTCAATATGAACGATATGTCAACATATACAATGTTTGCATCGGCTGGAATTTCAATGATACATGTCGATATAATGGACGGTTTTTATGTTGATAGAATTGCGGGTGGTATTCAGGAATTATCAGACATACGAACAAAAACAAAATCATATTTGCATGTTCATTTAATGACAGAAAGTCCGTCTGTTTGGGCGCGTGATGCAATAAACGCTGGGGCAGACGCTGTTATAATTTCTACAAACACATCTGGCGTACGCGATGCGATAAACATTGTGAAATCTGCCGGAAAACGTTGCGGAATTGCATTAAACCCAGATTCTAATATTGAAATATTAAAACCCGTATTAACGCAAATTGATGAAATAATGATTATGGCGGTTAAACCTGGTGCTGCGGGTCAAGAATTTGACATGAATGTACTTCAAAAAATCAAGGCATTAAATTACACTCGTAAAAAGCACGGATTGAAATATCTAATCAGTGTTGACGGCGGAATAAACCCAGAAACAGCAAAATTATGCTGGAACGCCGGCGCAGATTTGTTGGTCAGTGGTTCTTATCTTGCCAAAGCACCTGACTTTCCACTGGCGGTACAAAGTTTATTGAATCACTAACTTTCGCCCATCGCCATTTTGTGTAATATAAATATGTATTGTATTTTTTGGTAAAATATCTTTTGCCACATCTGGCCATTCAATAAGGGTTATATCATTGTCGATTGCATACTTCAAACCAATTTCTTCTAATTCTGAAACATCCCCTATTCTGTACAAATCAAAATGAGAAATTCCGTCATAATTTTGAACAAGTGTAAAAGTCGGACTTGGCACCACAGTATCTGCCCCGCGCAAAGTTTTAATAATTGTCCGCGCAATTTCTGATTTACCCATTCCCAAATCACCATGCAGCGCAACCACCACTGGCGCGCGCAAAGTCTTTGCAAATTCGCGTGCCCATTTATGGGTTTCTTCCAAATTATTCAAGATAAAAACTTTCTCATTCATTTTATTCCACCAATAATAAATCATCTTCCAATTTATGAATAGCATCACGCAGAGCGGCAGCCTCTTCAAATTCCAGATTCTCGGCGGCTTTCCTCATACGCTTGTTCAAGTCTGCTATTTCCTTTCGAAGGCTTGCTGCATCCCAAACACCATTTTTATTATAAACAAACTTTTTCGTTTTGTCAGTTTTTTCTTCTTTTTCTTTGACTTCATCAAATATAGATTTAGAAATAGTCTTTGGTGTGATACCATGCTCCTTATTATACTTTTCCTGTTTTTCGCGTCTGCGCGCAGTTTCGTCTAACGCCGCACGCATAGATTCAGTAATCGTGTCCCCATATAAAATCACACGACCTTTTGCATTTCGCGCAGCACGTCCAATCGTTTGTATAAGTGAACGTGTAGAACGCAAAAAGCCTTCTTTGTCCGCGTCCATAATTGCAACCAATTCACATTCTGGAACATCCAATCCTTCGCGCAGTAAATTTATTCCAACCAACACATCATATTTCCCAAGGCGCAAATCACGCAGCAAATCTATGCGTTCCAATGTTTCTATATCAGAATGCAAATATCGCGCACGAACCCCATTTTCAACAAAATAGTCTGTCAATTGTTCTGCCATTTTTTTGGTAAGTGTTGTCACAATAACACGACCTTTGGTATTTTTAACCTCTGCCAATAAATCGTCAACTTGATGAGCAGTCGGGCGAACATCACAAATCGGGTCAAGCAGTCCTGTTGGTCTTATTACTTGTTCACTTACAATACCACCAGATTGTTCCAATTCCCATTGTGCAGGCGTTGCAGAAACAAATATAGTCTGCGGACGCAACATATCCCATTCTTCAAAAGTAAGCGGTCTATTATCCACACACGAAGGCAGACGAAAACCATATTGCGACAAATTTTCTTTGCGCGCCCTGTCCCCGCGTGACATCGCACCAATTTGCGGAACCGTCACATGGCTTTCATCTAAAAACAACAACGCATCTTTTGGTAAATATTCAAAAAGTGTTGGTGGTGGCTGACCCGGCAAGCGACCAGTTAAATACCGCGAATAATTTTCAATTCCACGACAAGTTCCTGTTGATTCCATCATTTCTATATCAAAATTCACACGTTCGCGTAATCTTTGTTCTTCGACATACTTCATATTATCGTGAAAGTATTTTAATCTTTCATCTAAATCTTTTTTTATCTCACCAATCGCTTGAATAACAGACGGCATAGGCGTTGCATAATGCGTATTTGGATAAACAACTATGCGGTCCAGTTTTTGCAACTTGCCCCCAGTTAGCGTATCAAATTCCCAGATTTCATCTATTTCATCACCAAAGAAAGAAAGTTTCCACGCCCTGTCTTGGGAATGCGACGGAAATACATCCAATGTATCACCGCGAACACGAAAATCGCCACGCGCAAAACCTATATCATTTCTTTTATATTGAATATCGACCAAAGCACGCATAACATCTTTTTCTGATATTTTATCACCTACATTCAATATCAATTTCATTTCTGAATACTGTTCAGGCGAACCAATCCCATAGATAGAAGATACAGACGACACGACGATAACATCGCGCTCTTCTAACATAGCACGCGTAGCACTGTGTCGCATACGGTCCAATTGTTCATTGATTGACGCGTCTTTGTCAATATAAGTATCAGTAGTTGGAACATACGCTTCTGGTTGATAGTAATCATAAAAAGACACAAAATATTCAACATGATTATTTGGAAAAAACGATTTCATCTCTGTATATAACTGTGCCGCCAAAATCTTGTTCGGTGCCATAATCATTGTTGGGCGCGATAAATTCTGAATAACATTCGCCATAGTAAAAGTTTTACCAGAACCAGTCACACCCAATAAAACCTGGGACCTGCGACCTGCTTTGACCCCGGCAACCAATTCAGATATAGCCGCCGGCTGGTCACCCATCGGCGCATAATCAGATTCCAAAGAAAACACACTTTTTGTATTTTTCATGTTATTTTTTTATTCACACATACTAATATAATCTATTATAATAAAAAAACAAGGAAAGAGAATATGCCCACAAAAAACACACATCATAATAAATTTATATGGATTTTTGCATTTATATTGGCGTTTTTTGCGCTATCAATCGTTTTGGTTCCGCCAATGATAACATTAAATTTCCTTAAACCCAAAATAGAAGAAGTTATTCTTTCACAAACTGGTGTCCCCGCCCAAATCAAAGGCGATGTGAATTTCAGTCTTTTGGGACGAACAACTATTATTGCACATGATATAACAGTACCAAATGGAATTGTGTCTTCTTGTAAATTTTCAATACCCTTGCTTGATATATTCGATTTGAAAAATGCGCACATATCTGGGGATATTTCCGTATATGGGGCATCACTTTTTATTGAAAAAATCGTTCCTTTTTCTGTCAAAAACACAATTATGGTTCATAATTCAAACATACAATTTTTGAACAAAGAATATAACATCATTGATGCGAAATTATCCTCCGGAAATGTCGAAGCAATCGTTCGCACAGACCAACATAAATACGAAATAAAATCACGCAATAATTTGTTTTTGATAAAAAACAAAAATAATGATTTGAATTTATCTGGCGAATTATACAACGACGGCACAGCCAGCGCACACATTGAAATAACAGCACAAAATATAAACCGATGGTTCGAATTTGAAAAACCGCGTATCACTGGACACTTTCCTGTTTCTGCTAACTTGTTTTGGGACGGAAATTACGGTGTAAAATTTACAGACATATCTGCAAATGGAATAACAGGCTCGGTAGATTTTCATGATAATGGTTTCAAAATAATAAAATTAAAATCTGATTCAGCAAATTATGATTTATCGTTCTTTTTACAAAATCCTGATGTATTACAAAATGCTGCTTTTGATTTAGATTTTTATGGCAATCTTAAATTCGCAGATAAAACTTTTAATCATGTTAAAATTGTCACCATTGGTTCAAACAATGAAATAAAAATTGATACGATTATCGCAGACGATATGGAAATTCACGGTGGAATAATTGATGAAACTGGCGCATATAATTTACATGTTTCATTATTGGAAAACAATACACCAACAACATGTTTATTTAATGGAACACCAAACAAATGGGCTTGTGATAATTTTTCGTATGGCAATAATGTTTCTGGAACAATAAAAGTTGATAAAAATCATTTTGATTTAGACATTTATTCATCAGAGCCTTTTTCTGACATAAAAACAGTGGTAGATTTAGCGCGAAAATTTGGCACAAAAGGAAAAATATATTTTGACTGTCCAGATATGAAAGGAGAAATCAGTGTCAACCACGATAAATATTCTGTATCTTATACACGATTGAATACAAAATCATTAAATTGGGCGAATATTGATTTACCGTTTATCCCAGATTTTATGAGAAACGAACCTGGCAATTTTGCATGGACCAAAGACTCTATGATTTTCATTCCAGAATCTAAACAATGGCAATTATCAAAAACCAAAGATTTCTTTATTATCAGCGGACAAAACTTCAAACAATGGTTGCCAAATCTAGATTTGCAATCTGTTCGCGATTTATCGTATTCTTTATCTGGGAACTATAAAAACGGAAACATATCTAACTTGAAACTAGAAATTGGCGAACAGGTATTTACCGGAACATTTACAAATAAATCAATCACATTAAAAACAGATGTTTTGAACTTAGACTATCTACTAGACCCATATTTCACGAATAATTTTGAAGAATTATCATTCTTTACACAATTACCAATAATGATACCTTTTGACTTAAAAAAGAATATTGCAATATCAGCAGATGCTCTGATTTATAACTATAAAAAATACGATAACTTTGTATATTCGCTTCGCAATGACACGCAAACTTTTTCAATCAGCGATTCCAACCAAGGCAACATTTTAACCACGATAAAAAAGCACAACATAAAATACGCAATCAACATCCAATTAAATAAATTTGTTTTTGATAAACAATTATTACCACAAAATATGCCGCTAAATCTTTCAAACACAGTTATTACCGCAGATATAAAATTAAACACATCTGGAAAGATAGCCCACGATATTATCAACAATTTACAAGGTACATTTGATGCATCTTTCGAAGGTGGCAAATTATATGGCTTTGGTTTTGATAAATTTTATGCAGACGCAAAATCTTTGACCATATTAAACAGTGAATATCTTTTATCAAACGCGCTTAGTACTGGCATAACATCAATCAAAAAAATGCACATTGTTGGAACTTATAACAGTGGCGATATAAAAACAACCGAACCTTTTACATTATCAATGCGACATGTTGATGCAACTGGTAATCTAGAAATAAAAAACAACGAAATGACAACCGATTTGAATTTGATGTTGCGTGGCACTGCCCCAGATATACAACCAATAAAAATTATCGTATTTCCTAATAACAGACGAGAATTTTCATTATCTGATATTATGATGCACTTTGACAGTGAATATATGAAAGCATTTGTTGAAACACATGATAAATTCTAAAAAAACACCCCGCAAAATGCGGGGCTTTTTTAATCTCAGTTTTTCTTGCGCACTTGGATATGCACTTCGCGTAATTGTTGTTCTGTCACTTCACGCGGGGCACCAAGCATTAAATCTTGACCGCGTTGATTGGTTGGGAATAAAACAACTTCGCGCAAATTCGTTGTTCCCAGAATAATAGAAACTAATCTGTCGATTCCAAACGCACATCCACCGTGTGGTGGCGCACCATATTGAAATGCAGCATACATTCCACCGAATTTTTCTTTTACAACTTCTGGACCATAGCCAGCAATTGCGAAAGCCTTTACCATGGTTTCAGGGTTATAATTACGCAAGCCACCACTGCAAATTTCGGCGCCATTCAACACCATATCAAATTGATTGGCTTTTATTTTTAATGGGTCACCATCTAATTCGCCTTTTGGCAAACTGAACGGGTTATGACCAAAATCAATTGCGCCTGTTTCTTCGTTTAATTCATACATTGGAAAATCTTCTATCCAACAGAACTTAAACTCTTTCGGGTTTATCAAATTCAAATCTTCACCCAACTTGATACGCAATTTCCCAGCAGCTTTGGCTGCGACATCTTCTTTGTCACAAACAAAGAAAAGCGAAGAATTATCGCCTGCGATTTCACGCAATTTTGCAATACGGTCTGCATCTAATTTTTTCGCCACTGGACCTTTGGCTTCTTCGGCAAACACGATATAGCCCAAGCCCCCAAGTCCCAATTCTTTGACCGCGTATTCGCCCAGTTTATCAAACCAAGAACGTGGCTTTTCCGCAGAATTTGGCGCAGGAATTGCACGCACAACCGCACCGTTTTCAATAGCATTTGCAAAAATACCAAAATCAGAACCACGGAATATTTCCGTCACATCGCTTATTAAAATCGGGTTGCGCAAATCAGGCTTATCAGACCCATATTTCAACATTGCTTCATCAAAAGGAATATGTGGAATTTCTGGTGAAATAATCGCATCCTTTACAAAAGTCCGAATAAGTTCTGGCATAACTTCATTACCAACCGCTTGAATATCACGCAAATCTACAAAAGACATTTCCAAATCAAGTTGGTAAAATTCCAATAATCTGTCTGCGCGTAAATCTTCATCACGAAAGCAAGGCGCAATTTGGAAATAGCGGTCAAACCCAGAAATCTGAATCAATTGCTTAAATTGTTGTGGTGCCTGGGGCAGCGCGTAAAACATGCCATGATGATTACGACTTGGCACGATATAGTCGCGAGCACCTTCTGGACTGGACACAGTCAAAATAGGTGTTTGAAATTCTGAAAATCCCAAATCCCACATTTTATCGCGCAAAAACTTCATAATGCGATTACGGGTTAAAATGTTATTATGCAAACTTTCGCGGCGCAAATCAATATAGCGATATTTAAGACGCAAATCTTCGGCAACAGTATCATCATCACCAAACACTTGGAAAGGCAAAACATCTGAATTAGTCAAAACAGTCCACTCTTTTGCCTGAATTTCAATATGACCAGTTGGCAATTTATCATTTATTGCATCCTTGTCGCGTGCAACAACAGTCCCAGTGATTTTGATAACTGATTCCGGACGAATTTTTTCCAGATTTTCATCACCCCCGTCAAACACACATTGGGTTATTCCATAATTATCGCGCAAATCGACAAACAACAGCGAACCGTGGTCGCGCTTACGATGAACCCAGCCTGACAAAGTGACGGTTTCACCAACATTTTTTTCATTTAATTCTCCGCAAGTATGCGTTCTGTACTTTGATTTCAAAGATAACATTTTTTACACCCTTTAATATTTATTCTTGCTTCGGTGTCGCATTTTGGAGATACGGCACCAACTCAAATCTTAAATTTGCAGGGGCGCTAAGATTTTTTCGCGCGGTGCCACCCTGCTTTTTTTACTTTTTGCTTTTCATCAGACATTCCGCGGTTGTCAGTCGCATCAACACATCTAACAAAAAACGAACAAATGCAAAACAGATGATGCACTTGTGGTGCCCCTAGGGCGACACAAATGTATTAAATGTTGCGTATTGTGAAGTTTTTGTGATGGGAGTGTATAAAACATACATGACCAGAAACAAAAACGAACAAACGCAAAACAGATGATGCACTTGTGGTGCCCTAAGCAAGAATCGGACTTGCGACTCGTCCTTACCAAGGACGTGTTTTACCACTAGACTATTAGGGCAAGCCTTCGTATTATACTTAACCGTAATAAAAAATCAAATAAAAACATTGAAAAGTCAAAAAAGTCTGTTATAATGCGTTTCACTGGCGGCGTAGCTCAGTGGTAGAGCAGAGGAATCATAATCCTTTGGTCAGGGGTCCGAATCCCTTCGCCGCTACCAAAGATTTAACCCCGGTTTATCCGGGGTTTAATTTTTGGTATAGCCGCGAAAGATAAGGACCCCAGGTCCGACAACAAGTAGATTTTGGAAGTGTTAACATACCAAAATCGTCACGGTTGCCGCGCAGGCATTTATGCCGAGCGAATCCTTCGCCGCGTTGGACACCGGCACAGGGGTCCGACCCGCAGGCAAAAGGCAGATGTAAATTTTTTACAAATTCTACACATCGACTATACGGCGGTTTACATGAAATTTTTTATTGCGAATTGTTTTGTTAAATTGTAGCATAAAACTTGGCTTATCAAGGAGAATACTATGTATAAATTTTTTTGGGCTTTGATGATTGGTTTGCTAGTTTGCGTGTGTATTATTGTGTTTTTTAACAATAGAAAAAAAGGTTCTGCTAATGTGGTAACTGGCGAATGGTATTGGGAAAAATTTAGTGAAGAAGAAATTCAGGCTTGGTCAAAAATGTTTATGATTGAAACAGGCGAAATTATGCAAAAATGGAAAGATGCTGGTGTCAAACATGTATTGGATGTCGGAGCCGGTCAAGGACATTATTCTATGCGTTTTGCACGCAGTGGTTTTGATGTTGATGCATTGGATATAAATGATTTTAGTATGCAACGGTTAAGTCGTTTAGCTGGCGAGCAAAATCTCAACATTAAAACGGTAACCGCGGATGCCAGAAAAATGCCTTATGCTGATAATACATTTGATGCGGTGTTTGCTATTCAAGTTGTGAATTTATTAGGATGCGATAATGTTGTGCCAATGCTTAATGAAATTTGTCGTGTTGTAAAACCAAACGGCCAAATTTGGTTTACATTAGATGCTGTAGAAAATATGGAAAAACATGATATCAGCAAAAGTTCTGCATCATTACCCGAAGACAGATATAATATGGAATATTGTTTGTTTGATAATAAAAAAATACGCGAAATGATTATGCCGCTTATTGATGTCAACAACATATTCAAAACAACATATATATCCCCACAAACAATGGATACTTTTATGACAAAATATGGCATAGTCGGGACTTGTAAAAAATAAAATTTTATATTTAATAAACAACCGGTCAAACGACCGGTTTTTTTTATGATACTGGACATAATTTGCAATCTACCTCAAACACATCTTTGTTATTTGGGTTATTACATTCTTCGCAAAGCGGAACAATATATATTTTAGAATCAAAAAAATTGTCACATCTTTGCACATGCCCACCATGTTTTGCCAAGTTTAAGCAACCGCATCTAGCACAAAAAGTTGCTGTGTCGCCAGTCATTTTTTCCCAATATTTTAACCAACTGTAATCTTGGTAAGGATATGGGGGTGTTTCCCCGGCGGTGCCGGGCACATTTTTTACTTTGATGTTTGCCATTTTTTACTCCTTGAGTTATGGCATCGAGAAAAAACTTATTACAAATCTTATTTTTTTATGATACACTTATAAGCAAGTCGATATGTAGTCGGTTTTTTCCGATTATTTATTTTTCCACCGATTTTCATGGCAGTGAATTTCGGTGGGACTTTCAAAATCAACATGTGGGTCATATTGATTTATCAAGCGCAATATATAGTATTTCCGGTTTATTAACAATGTGTAAAATGTGAAAAAATATCATTTTATACTTGCATTTTTGTAAAGCCCGATAACAGCGCTTTGTAGGCACCGATTCGCTGCAGAAATCAGCAGTTTTTTATACAAAATACTCTGAAGTGTGGGGTTTTTAAACAATTTTTGTTAAAAATAATTATTTTTGCCCGGAAAATCGATTCGTTTGGGCTATTTCTTTGTTATCTTTTTCAATTCTTTTGCATTGCGACCAGTTAAAACAGTTTTGCCGGTTTTTGATTCAATCTTTTTTCTGGCATCACCGGCTACGCTTGCACCTTCACGTGCAACACGAAGATTTTCTGACAAACCGTGTGGTTTTTCTTTCTTTGCGATTTCTGTTATTGTGGCTTCGGCTAGCATATTCAGAACCAATTCAAGATTACTCATATTATCGCGCAGGTTTTCTTTGTGTAAACCCTTTAACTTTTTATATTGGCGAGTGTTCATACCGGTCCAGCCTTTATAAATTTCATCTGTTAAAATAGCATATTCTACACCTTTTTTGACACCACCACGGTCCCATTCGTCAGTAAGTAATTTTCGAACTTCGATTGTTTTTAATCTTTGATTTATCCAATCAAGAGAATAACCTTTTTTGGCGTATGTTTCCAATGCGCGATTTATAGCAATTTCGGGGTCTGCAATTTCATCTAATCTTTCAGAACCAACGCGTGCCAGCCATTGTTTAAAAGGTTCTGCTTTTTTGCTTGGAATGGACTGAATTATACGCAGTAATTGTTCTACGGTTGCGGCATCCTGTAAATAATATTTACCATCGGCAGCCCGAAATTTCAGTTGGTCACAATTTGTGACCGACTGGTTGCCTTCTTCTTTTAACCTGCTTTTTAATACATTCCAATAATGACGTGGGTTTGCGCTATCTGTTAAAACCGCGATAACATCCACAACAGAAAAATACCATTTTTCTACTTTGTCATCCCAAAGGGTACGAATGTTTTTATCTTCAAATAATTTTATACTGGTTGATTGTACCATTTTTCACTTCCTTTTCACTAATTATAGACGAAAAATCGTATAATTCCAGTTTTATGTTGTATATGTACCAGCTCAAAAGAAAATTCAAAAATAAAAATATGCGACGGTGTGCGATAGAAGTATAAATGTATACGGTATTTTTGTATGTGTGATTTTACACATTGACTACAACTTTTCAAATACAACAACATGTGAATGGTTTGTGTATTTTTTCTGCGTTTCATAAAACCCTACGACATCTGGTTGAGTCAGTGGCGTTCCTGTTAAATTTTTAACATAATTTGCATAGTGATGATATGTCAGTTCTGTCTTTTGATAGTCTATAATTTTCAGATTAAAATTTTGTGCCAGCCATTCAAATGTTTGTCTTGAAAAATCAAATTGATGATGTGGAGGCAAATTCAAAACACCATCCCCATTTACAGATAAAATTCCGTCTGGGTCTGGTGTTCCAATGATAAGTTTTCCCACGTGATTCAATAATCGCAATGTATCATCCATAAATTTTTTAGTATCAAACACATGTTCCAGCACTTCAAAATGGCAAACAACATCAAAGTGTTTTTGTATAGTGGTTATATCATAATCTATGACGTTTAACCCGCGTTGTTGGCATTCTTTGGCTGTACCGGTGTTATATTCGCTGCCCATGACCATTGGTATCATATGTTGGATTCTTTCTAAAAATGCGCCGTTGCCACACCCGATTTCAAACAGTGTTTGCGGTTGTAGTTTCTGTAGTATCTCGGTTGCGACACCGTATTCACTGCGAAATGTCGGATAATAATGCGTCAGGCTAAGTCGATGATATAAATCTTCATCATCGCGCAAATGATAATTATAATAAGATAAATCGCAATCACAGCATCTACGCTTTTCAAGAATTTTACCCTTATATACATCAGGAATCGGGTTAAAACCATAACGGTCAACCCACTGGTCCACCAATGTATCAATTTGAAATTTGCCTGTCACAATATATCTTATGCCGTGACACAGTGGACATTGATATATTTCTTCAACTTGTTTTATTGATTTTGCATATTCCAACGGTGGCACATAATTTTTTCCAGCTGTTTCATCCATAAAGTCAAAACCCAAAAAATGCGAATTATAAGGTTTCATTATTTGTCCTTTTTATATCAATGCATCATAGACAAAATACGAACAGTTTTCAACATATCAAAAATTCCAGTAAATTTTTATAATTTGTTTTATATTGCGTTTTGTGATAAAATATACTCTATGAAGAGATTTCTGGCGGTTTTGACAGCACTGTTTTTACCAATGTCTGTATGGGCAGATTCTTGTATATTACCGGAAAGCAACCCTTTTATGGGAACATATCAGCAACAAATTGCTTTTGGAATTGGGCATGGCTTTGATACAGGAATTTTGCTGCCACCACCGGTTCGACCTGTGCCATATTATATCGCAACGATACAGTATTCACAGCCAACGACATTCTTTCGTGTCCCTGCGCGTCGTTCTATAAATTTATCCGGCGCAATCGGCACAGACAGTAAATATGGCTGGAACTGGCAAGATTATTCCGTCCCAATTATTTATATTACAGAAGATATTGCACTGTTCAGGCTTGAACGCATATACGCTGGCATGGGTGCTGGCGTCGGACTTCAAGGGAAACAAAACCCACGTATCGGCTCTAAGTTGCTTTTTGAATTCAAAGTGACATTTGGGTATAACTTTAACGACCAATGGGCGGCAGAATTGTTTATTCAACACTTTTCCAACGCTAATACAGCAGAAAACAATTCTTATGCTTTTTATGGTTTGGGCTTTACATATAACTATTAAAATTTACCAATTTATCGGCGCATATCCGTTTTCGACCAAGTATTCATTAGCACGCGAAAAATGATGATTGCCGAAAAAGCCACGATACGCAGAAAGTGGTGATGGATGTGCACTTTTCAAAACAAGGTTATTTTGTGCATCAACAAATTCTGCTTTTTTCTGGGCGAACGAACCCCAAAGCATATAAACAACATTTTTACGATTTTGTGCAACTGTTTTTATAACAGTGTCTGTAAAAGTTTCCCACCCATAACCAGCATGCGAAGCAGCAGCATGCGCCCGAACAGTCAATGTAGCATTCAGCAACAAAACACCCTGATTCGCCCATTCTGTTAAATCGCCATTTGTAATACTTTTTCGACCCAAATCAGATTCAATTTCTTTGTAAATATTTACCAATGACGGTGGTAATTCCACACCATTTTTTACAGAAAAACAAAGTCCATGTGCCTGACCGGGCTCATGATAAGGGTCTTGACCAATAATAACAACTTTTACTTTATCCAACGGACATAAATTGAACGCATTAAAAATATTCTTGGCATCTGGATAAATAGTTTTTCCAGACAAATATTCACTTCGCACAAAATCAGTCAATTTTTTGAAATAATCTTTTTCAAATTCTTTTATCAAAGCATCTTTCCAAGATTGTTCAATTTTTACATCCATTTTTTAATTCCTTTATTAAACCATTCTGTGCACTTTTCCAAAGAACAACATCAATATATCCAATCGGCAAATTGGTTTCGCGCGACAAATTTTCGAACATATCATCACAGCATTTTTTTATATCAATATCCAATTTTCCATTATCTATTTTTTGCGCTAAACGGCTGTTTCCGCCGTAAAGAACACCAAGCCTTTGTATCCAAATGTCATATTTCACAACATTTTCACCCAAATTTCGCGCCAGATGATTCGCAGTAATTTTTCCAATATGTGGCAATTTTTGAAGATACAATAATTTATCGTCTAAATTTTCACATTTATAAAAACCTTCACAAAAATTTTGTCGGTTTTCCCAAACTTTTATAATCGCATTTACCTTATTTCTATTATTAAAGATTTTCAACAAATCGTCCAATTCCGGGTTTTCCAGCATTTTTTGCATTATAATTTGATGAATTTTTTTCGCAGTTTTTTGTGAAAAGCCACCTGCCAAAATCACATAAGCAACAGCACTTGCAAAATCATCAGACGATAATTTTTTTGGGTTTGATAAATTTTCACGTATCTCATCAAAAGATTTATCATCACTGTCCAAACCTAAATCTCGCAATCGCAATTCAAGTTCGAAAAACCAAAATGCAGAAAAAATTTTATTCATTTCTCTTCTTAAACTTTGCCATAGCAGCATAAAGAACAGAATTATCCGCCGATTTATCAGCAGCAATTATTTTCTGTTTCGCCTTTTCCATGGCTTCACCCAATGCCTTGGTTGATTTTTCTATATTCAGTTGCTTTTTCAATTCATTATACCGCGCAATTTTGACTGGATCTTTGGTCGGGTTATGATGATTATTCAAAACTTCGTATTCCAACTTTGTAAATTCTTCCCACAGTGGGTCAGAATCAGGCACAATTCTGTTCTTTTTTTTGAACACAACTTCCCCATCTTCGTTTATTTTATAATCAGTCATAACCTCTCCTTTTTATGTTTAATTACACATCCAGATTTGCGTTCAGTGCATTTTCAACAATAAAGTCACGACGCGGTTCAACAACATCACCCATAAGCATAGAAATAACTTCATCAGCCTGGGATGCATCTGTCACCTTTACTTGGAAAAGAGAACGATGATTTGGGTCCATCGTTGTTTCCCACAACTGTTCTGCGTTCATTTCACCAAGACCTTTATATCTTTGAATCTTCAAACCATTTTTCGCATATTCAAAAGCTGTATCTAATAAATTAAACGCGCCCCAAATTTTCTGAGATTTACTTTTCACACGCAATGTTGTTGGTTTTGAGAAAGTTTCAATCAATTCATCACGACCAGACATTCTTTGCCACGCACGAATTTCTGGACCACTGATTTTATCACGTGTCAAAATATGTGTTTCCGTGACACTGCGCAAAGTGCGAGTAATTTTTATACCATAACTATCCGCAGATATTTTCCAACCGCGTTCAAACTCCAATTCTTCGGCATCAAGCATACGTTCGGCAGCCGCAAAATTTTCCGCACTTTCATTTTCAAAAACCTTGTTCAGTGCCAAGGCTTCTACAAAACGAAGTGGCATAATATGATTTAATGCTTGCAAATTATTTTTCATATCGTCGACCAATTCCAGCAAGCGCTTGAAATCAGCACCCGCAAGTTGCTGTCCGTCACTTGTTTCAATCATACCGTCACTTGCCAACTGGTCCAGCAAATAGTCGTCCATTTCGCGTTCGTTTTGGATATAGATTTGCTGTTTGCCACGTGTCACACCATAAAGCGGTGGTTTCGCAACATAGATATATCCGCGTTCAATCGCCTCTGGCATATGGCGATAAAAGAAAGTCATCAATAATGTTTGAATATGTTGTCCGTCGACATCCGCATCGGTCATAATGATAACTTTGTGATAGCGGAATTTTTCAATATCAAAATCGTCTTTACCAATTCCAGCGCCCAATGTAGTAATCAAAGCACCAATTGTATCAGACCCAAGCATTTTATCAAAACGCACGCGTTCCACATTCAAAATCTTTCCACGAAGTGGCAAAATCGCTTGGGTTTTTCTGTCGCGCCCCTGCTTCGCAGTACCACCAGCCGAATCTCCCTCTACGATAAACAGTTCGCATTTTGACGGGTCTTTTTCGGAACAATTTGCCAATTTTCCAGGCAAACTGCCAAGTTCTGGTCCGGTTTTCTTGCGCGATAATTCACGTGCTTTGCGTGCTGCTTCGCGTGCAGTTGCCGCTTCTACGATTTTATCAATAATAGATTTAGCAATCGTTGGGTTTTCTTCCAAAAATTGATAAAGCAAATCATTAACAGTATTTTCAACCAAAGGACGAACTTCGCTGGACACCAGTTTATCTTTAGTCTGGGAACCAAATTTTGGGTCTGGTATTTTCACACTGACGATACTGGTTAAACCTTCTCTAAAATCTTCACCTGATAAATTTATTTCTTTTTTCATATTTTGTTCAGAAATATATTTATTCAGCGCGCGCGTTAAACCAGCACGAAAGCCCGCAAGGTGTGTTCCGCCATCACGATTTGGAATATTATTAGTAAAGCAAAGCGAAGTTTCAGTATAAGCCGTCGTCCATTGTAAAACGATTTCAATATAAGAATCATCAACCGTTTTAATCATTTGAATAGGTTCCGCGTTCAACAGTTCCTTAGATTTATCCAAATAATTTGCAAAACCTTTCAAACCGTCTGCAGAATGAAATTCACGAACAACTTTTTCTGGACCGCGTAAATCTTCCAAAATGATACGCACATTCGCGTTCAAGAAAGATTGTTCACGAAGCCACACTTCCAAAGTATCAAAGTCAAATTTTGTCCCAGTAAAAGTGTTTGGTGACGGCAAGAATGTCACCTCTGTTCCATGTTCAATACCGCTTTCATTTTTAACCACAGTCAAATCAGTTGTCGGCACTCCTTCGGCAAAAGACATGCGCGCTTCCTTATCTCCACGCCAAACACGCACCTCTAACCAAGTGGAAAGCGCATTCACCACAGACACACCCACACCATGAAGTCCACCAGAAACCTTGTACGCACCATTACCTTCGTTATCGAATTTACCACCAGCATGTAATTCACACATAATCAGTTCCAGCGCAGACCGCCCTGTTTCATGATTTATATCAAATGGCATACCACGCCCATTATCGCGTATAGTCGTAGAACCGTCAGCATTCAACGAAACATAGACAGTATCTGCATATCCCGCCATTGCTTCGTCAATAGAATTATTAACAACTTCGTAAATCATATGGTGCAGACCGTCGCCGCCTTCGCCAACGTCACCAATATACATTCCAGGTCTTTTTTTGACCGCTTCAAGACCCTTCAAAACTTTAATTGAATCACCAGTATATTCATTATTGACTGTCATTTAAAAATCCTTTCTTTTTGCTGGTAAAAACATAGCAATTTATGATACAATTATCAAGAGAAAATAAGAAAAAAACGCAAAAAAAGGCTATATTATGAAATTCAAATTATTATACTTTGGCGACATATTGACGAATCCAAAAAAACGCGCACAACATATCGCAGATATACGCATGCAATTCCACCCACAATTAAAGAAATTGGTGACGCTGGAACCGTGGAGCAATCTGACGAAATTTATGATGCCAGATGCCAAGAAAAACCCAGTTATAACACGCCATATCGGCGGTATTGATTGGAATCCGATAATAAGTCCTAATTTGAAAATGATAGCGGAATTGGACATATTATTGATGCACCCTGAAATTATGGGCGTTCCACATTCTGATATAGACAATCGTGTTAAAACGATTCTTGATGGATTGCGTTGTCCACAAAACGAACACGAAATCGGACAAAATACACCGCACAATATTGGACCGATTTATACATTATTGGACGACGACCACTTGGTGACAAAATTGACAGTGAACACAAGTCACCTTTTATCACCGAACGCATTTTCAAAGAATCTACAAAAATCACCAGATGCAGTATTTATGTTAATAGATGTGAATGTTCGTGTGACAGAAGGTACTCTGGAAAACCTGCCATTTATGGTATAACACAACCCCCTCTTCGGAGGGGGCTTACATCAACACAGATGTAATTTGTTCTTGCATTTGGAATGTTCCCATAACAACCCAACCGATTATTATGGATACCAAGATTATACCAACACTGTTCAATACACTTGATATGCTTTCCATTTTGCGAACAGATTCTTCCAAATAATCATTTGCTATCTGACTAAGATTCTTGGAAAAATCATTCATATCAGAATATATTATCAAGTCACCGATTATTTCTTCACTTGGGAAATTTTTCCCTGTCGCCGCCAACGCATTACCCAAATTTTCACCGTTCGCGATATAGTGCAATGCTTCTTCCAGAATATCAGACAAATAACGATTTGAATAATCAGATAATAACCGCATTGCGTCTGGCACAGAAACACCCGCTGCGACCATCGCAGAAAGCGACATCAACCAACTGACAGACAATTGTATTTTATAAGTATTCCATGGTGGAAACTTGTCAAACAAAGTTCGCATCCGCCCAGTCCATATTGGCAACGATGCCCATATCATAATAAACAACAGCGCAAAACCACCAACCAATACATGCCAATATTTTCCAGACATTTCCGATACCCAAACCAATGATGCCGCTGTTCCGCGCCATACTATGTCTGAACCAGCCGCTTCGGCAAGTGGCGGCACCAGATAAAGCCCAACCATAACAATTATCGCCACAGTCAACACAAACAAGAACAAAGGATATGCAATTGCAGAAATCAGTGCACGCTTAATTCTATTTATTCCGCCGACTATGCGCCCGATGTTTTCAAGTGATACGAGCAAACTCGACACATTACCCGAAGTCAGTAAAATAGTTTCTTCATTTGGCACCCAACCGTATGTAGCCTGGGCAAAAGTCATACCGCGTTCAAGGTTTTGCTGAATATCACGCATAGCAATCGCAAAAGGTTCATTTGGTTTACGCCCATCATGCGATTCTATCATTTCTATTCTATGAAGTGCATCCATCAATGTGAAATTATTCCGCAAAAGCGACGCTACTTTGCGCGAAATAGCCATACGCTTTTCCGTATCGGTTTTGAAAACTAGTTTCGCATAAAGCAGTTCCAATTTATTCATAATTTTAATACACCCATGGTCTGTCCAACATACCAACCCAACGTTCTAATTCGTCCACACCAATAATTCCACGCAACATCAATTCTGTGGCCGCTTCTTTTAATGTTCGCCCATTCATTTTTTCAAGCCAATATCTCAAAGCATCTTCTGTTTTTCCACTAAGTGCCAGATTCAAAAATTCACTGTTCGTCATAATTATTTCGCCAGCTTTGATACGTCCAATTGTTCCTGTGCCATTGCAATGTTCACAACCTGGACCACGAACATAGACTTGGTTTAATCCCAGTTTACCAAATGCGTCCATAACACGATTATACGCAACATGATTGTGATTTTCAGATAATTTTTCGCGACAATATGGACACAACTTTTTGAACAATCGCATAGACACCAAACCGCGTAGCATCGTTTCATCTTTTAACTTAAATGCTTCCACCCCCATATCCAGTAAACGCATCAAAGCACCCATCGCAGAATTCGCATGCAATGTTGTCCAAACATTATGACCAGAAAGCGCACCTTTGACCGTCAATTGCGCAGCGGAAAGTGTTCTTATTTCTCCAACCATAAGTGTATCAGGGTCACTTCGCAATGCCGCAGCCAACGCTTCTGTAAATTTTTCTTCCCTTTGTTCTTCGTTAATTGCATTCACAACCGGCATTTGATGTGCGCCAAAAATTTTTTGTTCTGCTGGATCTTCCACAGTAATAAGATTTATTTCATAGCGACGTTCTTTTAACATCAAAGCCATATTACGAACCAATGTCGTAGATTTACCAGAAGATGTTGGTCCCGCAACAATAACTAAACCCGTTGGCGCAGAACGAAGACGCATCAACATCTTGCGTTCATATTCATTAAATTCTTGTTCTGTTTTGATACCTTCGCTCGGGTTATCATAAAGAAGCCGCATAACAACATATTGCGAACCAAATGCAATTGGATTAAATTGCATTCTTATACCCAAAATACCGTTGGGCAAATATAAATCTTTTGTTCCACGCAGCGGTGTTCGTCCATCTTTTTGCGCAGTCTGATATTCATTTTGCGCATAACTGGAATTAGAAATATCAGCCGATGCAAAAGCAGCCCTGACAAAAGATTCACCCCACCCAGAATTATATTCCAATACCGGCTGCATACTTCCATCTATGCGAAAATATATTGTCGTCTGGTCTGCAACCTCGATATGAATATCAGAAACTTTTTGTGCCGCCGCGCGTGCGATAATATCAACAAAATCTTTCTGCATCTGATTATCATAATCTATACGCGCAGAACGAACATTACCAGATCCCAACCTTTCATCATGCATTTTGTATATGTTTGATATAAGCCCAAGATCGGAATAAAGCGGCTGTTTAATAACACGATTATTTTGACGCAACAAATCAACAAAAGCCAACACACGTCCATCGTATTTATGCGTCCGCGATATAACGATTTCACCACCAGAAAAATACGCTATTAAATTCTGCGTATCCTTTGGCAAAGCAAATTCCCCAGCATACGCCGTCAAAAGATGATTATCTTTTGCAAACAAATAATCAAGAATTTCTTTGCTGTTTGCGTTTTCCAACCCTGCCGGCACAGACAGTTCATCAGTCGTTGCAAAACCTGTATCTGTTTTTTGCATATTTTTATTTTCCAATATTCAAACTTTCTTCTACACCATCTTTTTCAAAAATGATTCCGTCATGCAAAGATATAGCCTTTACAACATAACCATCCAAATCTTTGCCAACGGCGATGCGTTTGTTTTGACCAGTGGCAACTTCTTCAACCGTAGCCTGCAATTGATTATCAACACCTATAACATTTATCAATTTATATTTTCTTGCGATATTAACATCTTGTTTTTTTGGTGTTTGATTTACACTAACAGGTTCTTCATAATCTATCGTTATATTATTATCTAATGCATCGCGTTGTTGACGCAATCTTTCGGTTTGAATTTCCAATTGAGTTTTTGCAGTTTCTAATTCATGCTGTTGTTGCTCTGCCCGACCAGAAAGAGTATCCAGTTCCATCTGCAATTTAATTCTTTCTGCATTTAATCTATCCAAATCTAAATCGAGTTGTGCGCGTTCTTTTTCCAATTGAACAACTACTTTTTCTTGTTCCAACATAGTAATCTTTTCAAACAAAGAACCAGACATATCATATTCATCTAATGCCTCTGCCGAAATTTGGTCTGCCATTTCTTCATCATATTGCTGCACCGCATTATTATTTGAAGATACCGGTTCATCATAATAATCATCGTATTCGACTTCTTCGATAAAATCATCGGTGTACATATCTTCGGCATACACAGAAGAAATTTTTATTCCCAACGCTACTACCAATGCAAACACTATAATATTTAATTTTTTCAACATATTTTTCACCTTTGTTATTTAGAATAAATTACGACTTCATAATTCCACATTCTTGTATTTGCGCGCCAAGTGACAGCCGGCATATACACACCATTAAAACCATCAAAAGCACGCATAAATTCTGGTGGTACCAATTTAGATGAAACACCTATTTCTGTCACATAAATATTTTCCGTTGTTTCTCCATTTTTAACCGTATCGACAACACCATGAATATCTGCATTCATATTAGTTTGTTGAAAAATCGTGGCAACATCACGCATCAATGTAGCCTGGTCGCGTTCATCAATTGAAGAATAAGTTTTCAGTTGTGGCAATTTTATACGAACAACGATTTCATCTTCGGACATTTGTTGCACCAAAGCCCCAGGCATCAATTCGCCACCAATTTCATAAAAATCGTTCAATGTTCCAAAATCACGAATAAAATTCGCGGTCACAAATTCTTCGTCACATCTCGCATAACTTTGCCCCCAACCAGTAATTGGTTGCATAACAAAAGCAATTGCTTTATAACATAATTCTGCGCGTTCAATAACATTCGGCAAATGGTTAAAAGCATAATCTATTGGTGCGACTTCTCCTGAAACAGGTAATATCTTATCTGCTAATTTTTGGGTTTTTGCTTCTATCTGCTTTTTATATTCTGCTATTTTCTCAGGCGTTATTTTCGGCGCACTAACTTTTCTATTTGATACAGAATTACTTAAAACCAAAAATCCGAACACCACAAATACAAACAACATAACAAAAGTTGGAAAAAAAGATTTTGCAGTACTTATATGTCGCAATCTGATATTTGCACCATTATTCAACAATTCAGATAAATTTTTATCTTGAGATTTTGGTATTCCCCAAGATGTTGGTGCAAACAAAGCACCCCAGTCTGGAATTTCTGCCAATTGCGCATAAAGCCTTCTGGCGCTTTCAACATCGGTCAACAAAATATCGCGAATAATAACACCATTACGCACAGCGATTAAATAGTAATTTTTATCAATTTCAAAAACACCCAAAAAAGAAACCAATTCTGACAAAGCACTAACTATTTCCACCGCAGCACTAAACATTCCAACAGATGCACCTTCGGATGTATTGGTCAAACCAACCATAGATTTGTATCCGATATACAAAGTGTATTTTTTATCGCTGTTTTTCGCCATTTGCCGCGCATAATTTTGAGCAGTATTCCCAACCCCCAACGGCTGCCAAAACAGACCTGTTGCGAACTTTTTATGATTAACAGTTATTACTTGTTTTATCAATTCCCTCTCTTTATTAAATCATTATAACACAAATCGATAAAAAAAATAAAGCCGAAAGTTATAACAAAAAAGTCGTATTTCTACGACTTTTTTACTATTTGTTGCATTTGTATACTTTGACTTTAAATTTATAAGTATGTTCTGGTCCAAATACAGCACCTTGGTTATCCAAAATGCTTTCATCAACTATGTAATAAGAATCTCCGTCAAACATTTTTTGTTCCAAGATACTTTTTTCCATGTAATCATACGCATCTTCTTGTTTATAAGTTGCAACACTAGAATCCATAGTATAAACAAATTGACAATTGCTTGGCTCTGCTCTCAATCTGGTCAAGCCATTATCCGGTCTTTCTGTCGTTGTTGCACAAGCACATAACCCAATCAAAGATATAAAACAAATATATTTTTTCATTTTTTCTCCTTTTTTTTCTATATGATTTCATAATTAGATTTATCACTGAACAATTTACGCAACACCAAATTATTCAACGCATGTGATCCCTTGTACGATTCCAAATGTCCATAAATAAACCCTGAACTAGTGAACATATCACCAACAGCATCTATGATTTTATGACGTACAAACTCGTCCACATAATATAATTTATTAAGTGTCCCGTCCCCATTATCATTCAAAGCAATAACATTCTTTTCATTTGCGCCATGTGCCATACCATGCGCCTTTAACCATTCCCATTCAGAATATTTTCCAAAAGTCCGCGATTTTGAAATATTTTTTACAAAATTATCAACAGATTTCTTTGACCCGTCCAGCATACAAGAATATGACTGTGTCCCTATAATTTTTTCTGGGTACACTAATGTAGCATCTATCAACAACCCCTTTTCATTTGGCGACAATTTAACATATCCGTTTCCACGACGCCAAATTGTATGATTCAAAATAGTTGTTTTTATACGCTTCCAAAAAGGCATATATTTTGCCAATTCATTACGATGCGCGACTATGGTTTTCTTTACGATAATTTTTTTCATTTTTGTTTTTTTATCAACATTTTTTGATAAAGCCTTCAAAAATTCATACGCACTTCCGTCAAGTATTGGTGTTTCAACACCGTCTATTTCTATGATTGCGCTATCAATACCAGTTAAAAAAAGTGCAGCCATTAAATGTTCTACTGTTTGCACATGCGCACCATTTTTATCACCAACCGTAGTATTTCGCATCAATGTTTCACCAACATTATCGTATGTCGCAGGTATTAAGTCAGAATTTTTTATATCAACCCTTTTGAAAAAAATTCCGAGCTTTTTCGATGGTTTTATAACCATATTCACATTTTTACCAGAATGTATACCAACCCCAGATATTTTAACTTTTTTTAACAGTGTTGTCATTTACCTTTCCTTTTATCCAATTATAGAAACTTTTTTCAATTTCTGTATGAAGTGCTGAAAATTTAATCTTATCTTGTGCCCAATCTGGAATACGCACCCAATCTTTTTCCGTGGTCAAAAGCACAGCATTTTTTGACTTTGCTTTTTCAATCAATTTCTTTATATCATCATCAGTATATTGATAATGGTCTGGAAAAGATATTTTTTCAACAACTTTGCATGGGATATTATTGAAAAACTTTTCTGGATAGCCAATTCCGGCAAAAGCAACAACAGATGTTTTTTTATCATACGGACATACTTCTTTATTCTCTGCCTTGAAAATAGGAATATCTGTTGGCAAAGCAAAATTTTTTGCAACATTTTTTCTTTTTATCAAAATAATCGCATCCGCCCTATGCATAGCAGATTTTCTTTCACGCATCGGCCCAGCCGGCAATAAAAACCCATTACCAAAACCAATAGATTCGTCCATTACCAAAACAGAAATATCTTTTTTTATCGAAGAATTTTGAAACCCGTCATCCATTATAATCGGTGTATTTGATTTTTGTCTGTTCAATAAAACAAGATTGCTTTTTCTGTCACCTACATGCACCAAAATACCGTCATTCGAAAGCATTTTTGCTTCGTCCCCTAAAAAGTCTGTTTCACCAGATTTTTTATATCCACGCATAACTACTGGTGCATCAAAAAACTTTGCCATAATGCGCACTATGGGTGTTTTACCAACCCCCCCAGATAAAATATTACCAAAACAAATCACTTGACGATTTGATTTGTATTCACGCATTTTTCGAACATTAAAAACAATCTTGGACCCGATTAAATAAAACAAAGACAGTGGGCATAAAGCATATGCCATAATTCCGCGTCTTAAAAACCATTTTGGTGTTTTCAAAGTATTACCGCCTTGTCCTTAAAATTTTCTGGTGTTAAATCTTGTTCCACCCGGAATTTAGTAAACTTTTTATCCAAATCATACGCCTGTTTAACCATAATATCTTCCAGATTTTTACGAATTTTTTCAAAATCTTCTATTTTTGTTTTTTTATCTATGAATATAGGCTTTCCCACAGTTCCTGCGATAATAGAAAAAGGTTTGGTCAATAAATACCTATCCCACCTGTTCAAAAACCAAGGTCGCGAGCAAGAATAACAAACCGGAATAATTGGTGCCCCTGTCATCTTGGCAAAATAAAGCGCCCCGTCATGAAACCGCATAGACGGTCCGCGTGGTCCATCTGGCGATAAGGCTAAACAATTTCCACCGCGACGCAAAGCCCCTACCCCCTTGCGCAGAACAGATACACCACCACCAGCAGACGAACCATATATGGTTTTAAGACCAAATAACTTTTCCATTTTTGCAATTGCGCGTCCGTCTTTTTCAGAATCAGCAATCGCATACCCACGCACACGCGCCAAAGCAATCACAGGCGATAACATCATCGTCCGCCCATGCCAAAATACGAATATAGCCGGATCTTTGCGGTATTTTTTAAGAATGTTGTACCCTTTGATATTCTTCTTTGAAGTAAAATAAACAAACCAAATCAAAATATAGTAAATTACAGCTAAAAACCACTGAACAACACCCCACCCATAAAGGTATCTAAAAAAACGTCTAAGACTTTTTTTAAGTGCTTTTTTCATATAAAAGACCTTATGAAAAAGATTCTAGCAACAAAAAAAAACTAATGCAAGCAAGGGTTTTTTTGATAAAAAACTATACATATTTGACATTTTCACAATAAAATGTAATATTAGCGTTGACGATATGTGCTGTATCGTTGGGTTTATCGACCCATAAGCATAGCAGTCTGGGATGACTGAATAAAAATCTCCAACAATGGTTGGAGTGTGCGAATATATTGAATAAGCACAACAAACTATGCTTTGTTCGATAAACTCCAACCACTTTGTTTTTTTACAGGGTGGTATTTTGTTTGTTAAAAAGGAACAAAAATGGAACAAAAAAATATCACGACAAATATAACACAAATTATTGCTGCACGAATAAAATTACGAAGAATTATGTTGGGCATGTCGCAATCTGATTTGGCGAAATTATGTGGTGTTTCTTTTCAACAAATACAAAAATACGAAAGCGGCCAAACCAATATATCTTGTGAACGATTGTTCCAAATCAGCACCGCACTAACCACACCTATTGACTTTTTCTTTGACCGACAAAACGAAATGTATGACCCAGAATCATCAAAACTATTGATTTCATATTGTAAATTGCCGAAAAATAAGAAAAAACTAATTTTTGAAATGATAAAAAACATAAAATAATTGCGCATATATGGCATATATCTAAGATTAAAAGCATTGAAAATATTTGACATTTGAAATTATAGATGTATAATGATGCGACATCACCGCGGGATAGAGCAGCCCGGTAGCTCGTCAGGCTCATAACCTGAAGGTCGGTGGTTCAAATCCATCTCCCGCAACCAAGTTAAATGAAAAATACCCCGAATGGGGTATTTTTCGTTTAATCTATGTTGTAGATTATTGGTTTGTGCCTCGCAACGCAGTTGCTGGTTCAAAATTTGTATATGAGAACGAGTAATCGCGAAGTTCAAATAACTACAAATTTGCGCACAGACACGAAGTGTCGAGCGAACTCCATCTCCCGCAATATCAAATCAAACAAAAAAATTCCCACTTTCAACCTATTTTATGATATAATTCTTAGAAAAAGAGGTTTTTTATGAAAACAATCATCGCATCCGTTTGTCTGATAATTTATACATGTCTTCAAATTTGTGCTTATATGCCACAAATAATCAAGATATTAAAAACAAAACACGCAGATGATTTAAGTTTAACAAGTTGGTGCACATGGGTATTTGGCGATTTATGTTATTTGACCTATGTGCTGCTGGAAAGCCCTGACATTGGTGTTATATCAGTGACATGTGTAGACTTACTGTTTATCATAACTGTTTTTTTACTGACCTGGTATTATCAGAAACACAACAAACGCAGAAAAAGTTGTCGCTAGCATGAATTTACTAGGAATATTGGATGACCTTAATCACATAAAATTATTATTTCTGTTCTAAAAATATTGACATATTATTATTTAGTGTTAAAATAATCAACACTATGACACTATCACAAAAAGATTTTTTCAAACATATGGAAAGTCGTTTTACTTGGGCGCCTTTTTTGAAGGTGACTAATTTGTGTAATAATTTTTGTGCGCATTGTTGTGAACGAAGCGGTCCAAATTGTGAACCAAAATTTATTGAATTAGATGATATTAAGTACATCTTGGAAAACTTCAAATACATAAAAAATTTTTCAAATTATGTGACGATAACTGGCGGCGAACCGACAATGGCATATACAGCAAAATCAAGAAATTATATTCCACAAATACTTAGATATTGTGGTATAAATGGGTATGATGTCTACCTTAATACAAACGCGCGCTGGATTTTGTCGGAAAATGCAGAAAAAATATGTTCAGATTTTAATGATTTTGTTCAAAAATACAAAAGTAAATTTTTATTTCGCTTGTCTTTGGACAGATTTCATGACCAAGCCATTGATGCAAACGCTAAATTTATAAATTGGGTTGTAAAAAATGAAAATATTCCTGACGAACGAACTGGAATATATATGTTTTTTGATAAATCAGATATTATTGATAAACTTTTATATAAATTGGTATGTGAATACGATATAAAAATATCAGACCCAATTTATGCGAATAAGAATCCATCTTGGTGCAGTATTCATAAATTAAACAGAACAGAGAAAATGTTATGTATTACCGAATACCAAGGTATTGTAAATATAGGACGTGCCAAAGACAACAATATTGCAACAAAACAACCTTTTTCAAAAACAGAAATTTACTTTTCACCATTTATAGATACTGATAACGAAATATGTTTCGACAGTAATGGTTATGCAATGCTAAGTGCTAATGATGACGATACCATAAAAACGCCATACCATAATAAAAGAGGGAAAGTAAAACCAATACACGTTATAAAGCAAGAATTGTTTGACCAGGCATACAAATGCTTGTGTTCAGAAAATCAATTATAAGTGTCTTTTCTTATTTGTTCTATTATTATATCAGTTGTTTTTTCCCAAGAAAATTGCTTTGAACGATTAAGACCTTTCTTTGCCATTTCATCGCGATATTTTTTATCAAAATAGTATTTTTCGTATGCCGCAATATGTTGTTCATCGCTATCGTAATCTATCATAATTCCAGCGTCACCAACCACCTCTGGCAATGACGAAGTATTCGAAGTTATAACCGGACAACCACATTTCATTGCTTCAAGTGGCGGCAAACCAAAGCCTTCGTATTGACTGGTATAAACGAAAAACGTGGCACCACTATAAAGCGCAGCCAAATCTTCATCCATTACATATCCAGCACGAACAATTTTATCACGATATTCACCCAAATCTTTTATCTCTTTTTCCAGTTTTCCAATAAACTTATCCCAATGAGCCCCACCAAGAACAAAAACCATATCTTCTATCTTGTTCTTCTTAACAAATTCTATAAATGTCTTTACGGCACGAATCAGGTTTTTTCGCGGTTCCAAAGTGCAAAGTGAAAACACATATTTTTTATCAGTCGGAATATTATACTTTTGAAGAATTTTTATTATTTTTTTATCATCTTTTTCATGATAAAAATTATCGCCAGCCGCCAAAGGCATAACCGTAATATCATTCGGATTCATATCTAATAATTTAATAAAATCTTTCTTTGTACAAACAGAATTAGCAAAATATTTGCACTTTTTACCAGATTTTATATATCTAACCAGTTTATAAAACCAATGTTTTTTATCCCCCCTTAATAAATAATATTCAGTCAGTAATAACGGTATTGTATCGTGTAAAATAATATATTTTTTGTCTGCTTTTATTTTATTTGAAAAAGCATACATAGGTGATAAAGCAATATCAAAACGCGGCAATACAACAATATTTCTTCCAAGCCAATTCAAAGGTTTTCTTATGAAAATATTTAATAACAATTTTATTATATTCATATGAGATTTTCGTAAACTTGCGTCCCATTCAAACATTTTATCTGTAATTTTATAAAATTTATTACCGAAATAAATTTGTACATTTTTACCAAATTTTTCTTTTGCAAAATCAATAAATTTGACATTATTAGAATCAGCCCTGCACCACAAAGAAACATCAAAATTCCCAGATTTTATTAAACAATTTAATATATTTATTGATACGAAAAAAATACCAGATCTCCCACTTCCACTGCCAATATTTTCGGCTATTCCAGAAGCGTCAAATAATAAAGTTTTTTTTGTCATTTTTCAAATTCACTTTTGTTTGGAAACTTTGTTTCAAAAAACTTTCTGTTATGTTTACGCGTTATATCTGTATTATAAACACTATCATTGATACATACAATTGGTGCTTTACAAGATAAAACCTTTGATTCAATAGCATCATGACAATAAAAAACAGAATTTTTTATCGACTTGCAATACAATAAATTATAAAGAAAATCTAGTACTATATTATGCCCAACATGTTTAGAATGAGAAATAATTACATCTGCCCTATTCTTAACGATGTCATACAAGTTAAATATTAAACGATGCACATCTTTTTCATCACGGAAACGTCGCGACTGTGTAGTATTTATTGCTTTTGATAAAATTGGGTGTTCTGCGCATTCTTTGATAGAAGATTTTATATATGGGTCGATACCATGTGAAGACTTAAAATTATATAAATCTTTGCCAAAGGCTTTTTCAATTTCGCACGCAGAATTTATCAACTGTAATAAATGCACACTTTTTTTATCCCTTGGTATACGACCATTTTTCCGGTATATACAGCGGAATTTAGCACGACCATTCATATCAAAAAAATAATCTGGCTGAACCGGCATATTAAAAAACATATCATCATTAGCCAATATAAAATGTTCTGATAAATTTGGAATATTATGTAAACAAGCCTCAATAGCACAAGAATTAAATATTGGACCAGCATCTGCTGGCAAAATAGATTCTTGGGGAATAATAGTTATTTTTTTATTATTCGTATTTAACCAACTTGGTACTTGATTAAAAGCAGTCACAATGAAAATATGATTTATCCAAGGCGCATTTTTCTCAACAGAACGCAAAGAATATTTTAATTCGTCGTTATCGCGAAAAATTTGATCTTTGACATCATCAACAAACTTATCTGTTTTTTTACCACTTTTTTCAAGATACTTATTTTTTTCAACACAAAACCTTTCATCCCGACTGTCCACCCATAAATAAACAATATCTATTGGAAAAAAAGTATTTGGTTGTAGCATTTTGTATCCTATATTACGAACACTGTTGTATTCTAGAACATAAATCACAAAAAATCAAACATTTACACATTGAACAAGAAATGACATATATCCCCATCTTGCATTATGTATTCTTTCCCGACAAGGCGCATTTTACCGGCTTCTTTTACAGCCACTTCACCACCATATTCAATATAATCACTTGGTGATATAATTTCAGCACGTATAAATCCGCGTTCAAAATCAGTATGAATTTTTCCTGCTGCCATTGGTGCTGTCATTCCCTTGGTTATAGTCCAAGCATGTGCTTCTTTTGGTCCCACAGTATAAAATGTTTGAAGCCCCAATGTATCATATCCAGTGTGTATAACTTGGTCCAGACCAGATTCATTCAACCCCAGTTCATTCAAAAACATTTTTCTTTCGTCAATATCAACAATTTGTGCAATTTCCATTTCTATTTTTGATGAAATAATCAACACAGGCGCTTTGCCAGAAAATTTCTCACGAACCAAATCTGAATATTTATTGCCATTTGCTGCGGCACTTTCTTCTACATTACAAACATAAATAACTGGTTTAGAAGTCAACAAATTAAAAGGTTTTGAATCAACATCTGTATTGCGTGCCGGGATTGATTTTTCAAGATTTGACTTTATCAGATTTGCATCTGCCAATAATTTAGCAGCATTTTTATCAAGACCGTGAACCTTTTTTTCTAACTTTTTTATCTGATTATCCAAACTTTCCATATCAGCCAACATCAATTCTGTTTCAATAGTTTCTATGTCTGATAATGGGTCTATTTTACCATTTACATGCACAATATCATCATTTTCAAAACATCTTACAACATGGATAATAGCATCAGTTTCAAGTATATTAGATAAAAATTTATTTCCAAGACCTTCGCCACTTGATGCACCTTTGACCAAACCAGCAATATCAACTATTTCTAATTGGGTTGGTATAATACGTTCGGCACCCGCGACACGCGCCAGATTATGAAGAGTTTCATCAGGCACAACCACACGACCAGTATTTGGTTCTATCGTACAAAACGGATAATTTTGTGCGTCTGCTGCCGCACTTTGGGTCAACGCATTAAATAGTGTAGATTTTCCTACATTTGGCAAACCAACAATTCCACAATTAAATCCCATAATTTCCACCAATAAAAGTTGTTTTTGTTTATTTTTTTGTATATGATATTCGCATATAACAATTAACAGGCTTAATATGTCATACCTTTGGCAAGAATTCAATATAAAAACTTTTCCTGCGGAAACTCTGGTTTTCCGCGATGGTGTTTTTTGTCCTGCTCTGTCAGAATATAATTGCGCCGAATATGATGATAAAAAAAATCTCGTAAAAATCGAAAAAACATCGAAATTGCCGGTACATATTATATATATTGGCGAAATAGCCGATAATATCGACCTTAATATCGATATAAATTCTGAAAACAGCCGGGTTTTTATGACAATGAAAATTTTTAATAAAAATCCGGCTTTTTTGAATATTTTTATCAAAAATACCGGGAAAAAAAGTTTTTTTGACGGGAAAATAATTGCTAAAAACACCGGTATTTTGGATATAAAAGAAACAGCAAATCATACATCGTCAAATACCGGCATTTTCTTAAAAAATCGTATCGCTGCATACAAAAATTCAGAAACAGTATTAAAAGGTTATGCACAAATTGAAAAGGGCGCCAAAGATTGTGATTCAGATATTTCTTTTTCGGTTATGGCGGACCAAGATGCAAAAATAACAATGATGCCGACCCAGTATATAAATTCGACCCCACACAATGCGTCACATTCTGCGTCACTTTATAAACCAACTAATAACCAGATATATTATCTACAAATATCTGGTTTATCCGGGGACGAAATAAAAAAAGTCCTTGAAGACGCATTCTTGGAAGAATAAAAAAATACCCAGTATCGCTGGGTATAAAAAACACCATCCAATTGGATTTATTATTTTTTCTTGAAACCCTGCTTTGCCTTTAATTTTGGGTTAGAAGGGTCAATCAATATAACTTGTTTACCACGACGAATTTGTTTAACATTTCCGCGTTTTTTCCAAGCCTTTAATGAACTCAAAAATTTCATGTCAAAATCCTTTTTACCGCATGATTATAAACCAGTTTTATAAAAAATCAAATAATTATTATATTTATTGTTATTTTTATTATGGCTGTTTATTATATTAAAAACTTTTTTGAACTTTTTTTTAACAGTTTTTCAACAAAAAAAGTCAGTATTTTTCGGCTTTTTTGTAAAAAGTTGAAAAATATAGTTAAAATATAAACATGTTGAAAAAACACTATTTTTACACATTTTGAACAATTTTAGAGATTTTTACTTTTATGCTTGTTGAAAAAAGTTGAAATTGTTATAATAAATCTAGATGGAGAGTGAATTTGAGGCAAAAAGTTCTGAAAGCTTTGGCAAATCCGCCGCGCATATTTTATGTGCCTTATAACCTTGCAATGTTAAATTTCTTTTTCTGGTTCATGCTTTTTGTCGTTATTATGGCTGTATTTTTAATTTTACCGCCACATGATATACCAATGTGGTATCCGCTGGTATTTCTTGGACTTTTGTTTATCAGCCATACGATTTTGGGTATTTATTCAAGAAAAGATTCCCAAATCGCCCAAATAATACTGTCTACAATAAAAATATTTAACAAAAGAATACCAAAAAGGTTAAAGGTATAAATAAAATGGAAAAATTATTCTCTTATTTTGCTGGCAACAATGATTCAATGATATTGACATTTGTTATTATATCAATGTGTGTTCTTTTGGTATTTTTGGTTTTATTGATGTATATCCCGGTCTTGGTAAAGAAAGTCTTTCCAAAATTTGGATATGTTCAATATTCTGATTATTTGCCTTTTAACAGGGTTTATAATGATAATTCTTTGTCAACAACAGACGGTTCTTTGGTTCGTGTTTATAAAATAGCCGGTATCCAAACAAATATTATGGATGATAAAAACAAAGAAAAATTGCTTGATTTGCGTGCACAATTATTTAACCAGATTCAAGACCCAGATGTATATTTACGATTTTTTACAATTCGTGACCATGTTGATGAAAAAACAGACTATGAATTTGACCAACCTGTTTTACAAAAAATATATGACAAGTGGAATAACCAAGGCTTAAAAATTTTTAATAACAGTTATTATGTGGTTGTATCTGTTCATGGAAATCATAATCGCGAAAAATTAAATCAGTGCTGTAATTATATTGAATCTATATTATCTGCATATAAACCAGTTATGTTAAAAAACGATGATATAAATAATATGGCGACATTTTTTGGCCGTATTTTGTCACCTGTATCAAAACCTATTATTGGTGTGTGTGATAATAATATATCTGAAAATGTGACGGTTGATGATGTAGATTTTAATAAAAATGGAATTATTGAATACAGCAGTGGTGATAAAACATACTATGCGGCTGCTATGTCTTTCAAGGTGTCGCCCGACTATATGGACGAAGAATTTTTCGACACAATATCAACTATACAATGTGAAATGATATGTATGAACGGTTTTCATATATTAAAAGCCAGTGATATAGATTCTCTTATTCGTCAGCATAAATCTACTGTCACAGATGAAACCGAAGAATCTACGATGGAGCAGATAAGTGAAGCTCAATCAGAAATGGATGAAAATATCACTGGTGCACAAACTTTGGTTGATTATTATCCGTTATTTATTTTGTTTGGACGTGATATGGACGAATTGAATAAATCTGTGGAAGAATTCAAAAAAATATCAGCATCATTTGGTATATCGCCGGTTGTTGAAAAATTCGCGTCCAAAGTATCATTTTTTGCGCAATTACCAGGATTTGATGTATTTCCGCGTATATTCAAGATGTTATCAAAGACCGCTGCGACATCTATACCATTATCGTCTATGCCACGTGGTGTTGAAAATTCTGATTGGGGTCCTGGACCAATTGTTGTATTTCCCACAGCCCAAGGGACACCATATCAATTCCAATTTCATGTATCGGACAAACCAGCTGCGGTTGCGCATACGCTTACTATTGGACCCACAGGTGGCGGTAAGACAACATTATTTTCATTTTTAATATCTCAATCTTTGCGGCATCCAAAATTAAAAGCCTTCTTCTTTGATAGAAACAAAGGTGCAGAGATATTTACTTTGGCTGTTGGTGGAAAATATATCACTATGAACGGCAAAGAAAAAGACAGCAGCAATGATATGTTTTTAACGCGTTTGAATCCGCTGAAAATGCCAGATAGTGCGTCTAATCGTGCTTTCTTGCGCCGTTGGTTTTCAATTATTACGGGGCAAAATGATGTATTATCAATGGACGAAATTGCGCGCGCTGTATCTGTAAATTTTGATTATTTGCCAACCAAGGACAGGTTATTAAAGAATCTTTACGAAAGTTGTTTTTCATCCAGTGGCAAAATGCGTGGGGAATTAAAAAAATGGATAGACCCATTACAATATGGCGATATATTTAACGAAGAAAGTGATACGCTTGATTTGAATGCGCGTCTTACTACATTTGATTTCACAGAAATTTTACAAGATGAAATTTTGGCACCGGCTGTTATATCTTATATTTTACAAAGAATAAATAATATTACTGTATCCGGCGGAAATCCTTCGCTTATCATGATTGATGAAACTGCGCCAATGTTAGAAAATAAAATGTTCCGCGAAAGTTTCATAGCAGGTCTTCAAGAAGGACGCAAAAATCGTCAGGCTTATATGGTGGCATTTCAGCGCGCAAATGTTCTGGACAAGTTGGGAATTGGCGATGTAGTTCGTGGTCAGGCACAAACAGTCCTTTTCTTCCGTAATCCTGCTGCGGATGTAAGTGATTATGAAAAATGGAATTTGAATCCACTGGAAATGGCATTTATCAAGGGTCAGGCTTATCCAAACCTTAAACGCGCAGTGTTATTATCACGCCCTGTGAATGGCGAATCTGTGATTTTGAACACAGAATTGGGTGGTCTTGGTAATATGTTAAAATTATTCGAATCTGGACGTTCTTCTGTATTATTGGCCGAAGAATTATATAAAAACTATGGTAATAATTTTGTTGAAGAATATCTTAAAAAGCAAACAATGTAATAAATGTTGAAAAAATTTATATTTTTAATGTTTGTTATATTCCCAAGTATTTTATTGGCAGATGATTGTTTGCCATATAAAATAACCCCGAATGTAGATATAAAAACACCGACTTGGCAAAAAAGCATAGTTCAACCACTTCAAAATATGGATGTTTTGCATGGCAAAGTAATTGCGACATTGGTTGATGAATTTGAGATAACCAGTGATATTACATCAATCGAAGACGGTTTTTGTGTGGCACTTAAAAATGTAGATGTGACGATTGGATATTCTGATTTTTTGGTTCAAATAGATATATCACATAAACCGAACACTTGTTCTTATAATGCAATAGCGCAACACGAAGATGAACATATACGCGCATATTTATCTGTGATTGATGATAATAGCGATTTATTAAAACAATCTGTTATAAATGCTTCGAATTCTATAATGCCAATCTTTGTCAAAGAAGAAAAGGACATAGAATCTGCGATTGATAAATTAAATGATGAATTACAAAATCATCCAGAAATAGTTCTTCTTAAACAACAAATAAAAGCAGATGAAGAAATTCGTAATAAATATGTTGACTTGAACGACAATGGCGAAACATTAAAAAAATGTATAGAATGATTCGCTGTATACGGCGGTATTTGTCGTGTACATCATTTATTAGTATCTAATAATAATTGCAATTTACGATTACATTCAACCAATTTAGAATCTAAATCTTGTAATTTTTCTTTATCAAAATCATTACTATTTAACGCATCGTTCAACAGTTGCTTTTTTTCATTTTCCAATTTGTTCACATATTTTTGCAACTTGAAAGATATTATAAATTTTTCTGCGTTTTCAATATCCATATCAGTTTTGTTCACATCTTCATCAAAAGATATATTCAAAGACAAAAGAAAATCTGCATATTTTTCTGCCAAATTTGGATAAGTTTGAACAATAGATTTAATAAGATTTAGTGTCATTGCATCTACATCTGGAATATCTATTTGTTGAGATTCTTCATTTTTCTTTTTCTTGTTCCAACGATTATAATATTCAGAATCTATTTCGCGTTGAAATATTTTATCATTGATTTTTGATATACATTCTTTCAAATATTTTTTTGCCTGTGCCCGCCCGCCAGGTGTACTTACCAGATAGTTTTTATTTACAATTTGCCATAAAAAATCAATCAAAGGCGTAGCATTGTCTATGATTTTACGCATGGCACTTTCACCAGATGTTTTTAATATTTCGTCTGGATCTTTGCCACCAGTCACAAAAGCAAATCTTATATCACTGGTATCACGCAAAAACGGCAAAACCATTGTGCACGCCCGTACAGCAGCCTTTTGACCAGCATTATCTCCGTCAAAACAAAATACAATATTTCGATTAGATTTACATAAAATTGCAATATGATCTTCGGTCAACGCAGTTCCAAGTGGCGCCACAGTTTCGCCGAAACCATGATTTTGCATTTGAATTGCATCAATTTGACCTTCTACAACTATACTGCGGTTTGCACGATGAATCGCATCTCGTGCAAAATTAAAACCAAACAAAGTCTTGCGTTTGTGAAATAATTCCGTGTCTGATGTATTTATGTATTTAGGCTCACTTCCGTCCAGCGAGCGTCCGGAAAAAGCAACAATTTGATTATGAGCGTTAAATATAGGAAACATTAATTTATCACGAAAAAAATCATATGCCCCAAATTCCCCGATACGGACAAGCCCTGTTGCCGTCAGTTTATCAATTTTTACATTATTAAAATATGATGAAATAATATTGCCTTTTGGTGCATAACCAATACGATATTTTTTTATCATATCATCACTGAAACCACGTTTTTTTATATATTCCAAAGCATGTTTTCCAGAATCGCGATATAAAAAATCTTGGAATATTTGTGTTGCTTTTTCAGTAATTTGAACATAGTTTTCTTCGGCTTCGATTTGTTGTTTTGTTTTTTGTTTTACTTCTGGCATTTTCAAACCAGCCATATCAGCCAATTCTTTTATAGCATCAACAAAAGCGATATTTTCAGATTTCATTGTAAAGGAAATAATATCGCCATGTTCCCCACAGCCAAAGCAATGATAAAAACCTTTATCTTCATTTACCGCAAACGATGGTGTTTTTTCATTATGAAAAGGACAACATCCCCAATAATTTTGTCCTTTTTTTGTAAGAGGTACACGGCGGGAAACAACATCCACCAACGATAATCGTGTTCTTAATTCATCTGTAAAAGAATTGTCATATTTCGACAATTATTTTGCCTTTTTATTTTTCGATTTGTTGTTTATTAAATCAATCGCTTTGTCTAAATCTGGTTGCTCTTTGACAGAAACATTTACACGATTACAAGATATATACGGACCATATCTGCCGTCACTGTAATAATAAACAGGTTTATCATTTTCGGGATTTTTACCCAAAATGATTGGTTCTATTTTTTTCTTTTTATCGCCGTTTAGTAATTCACGCGCCACATCCAAAGTAATCGTATCAATTGTATATTTTTTTGCAGATGCGTTTTTTGCACCGTCTGTCACGTATGGACCATATTTTCCAATACGGAAAAATATATTTTCACCCAAATCTTTTTCTTTTTGTAAATCGTTCTGTTCGGCTGTTTCTGCCGTATACGGCGAATCAGATAATTTTATTGTATAATCACAATTTGGATAATTACTGCACCCAACAAAAGCACCAAATTTTGATAATTTTATACCTAATTTGCCACCACATTTTGGACATACATCGCTTTTACCATTAAACAAATGAAAGTTCATAAATTCATTTATTTTATCGATAATTTCTGTTGTTTTTATTCCCTTTACAGAATCAATAGTTTTATTTGTTGGTTCCCAGAAAGATTTTAATGATGATAATTTATCGCTTTTTCCATTTGATACATCGTCCAAAGTATCTTCTGTCTTGGCAGTAAAATTAACATCAACCAAATCTTTGAAATAATTAGACAAATAAGAAATCAAAACCCACCCAGATACAGTCGGATGAAAACGATGTTGTTTATCTTGTTCAACATATTTTCTATCAACTATTGTTGACATAATAGTTGCGTATGTTGACGGTCGACCAATACCCAATTCTTCGAGTTTTTTAACAAGAGAAGCTTCTGTAAATCGTGCCGGTGGTTGTGTAAAGTGTTGTTCACTTTTCAAAGATTTTACTTCTATTTCGTCCCCTATATTTAATACAGGTAATTTCACATTATCATCTATATTTTCATCATCATTATCTTCGATGTAAACCTTCATAAATCCGTCAAAAGTACGTGTTGTTCCAACAACATGAAATACGGCTTTTTTTACATCTATATCGACGGATACAGAATCAAATTCAGCATTTACCATTTGACAAGCAATAGTTCTTTTCCATATTAAATCGTATAATTTAGCTTCGTCTCCAGAAAGTTCAGATACCGAATTTGGAAAATGTGTTGGACGAATTGCTTCGTGTGCTTCTTGGGCATTTTTTGATTTTGTTATATAAACATTAGGTTGTTTTGGTAAGAATTTATCGCCATATTCTTTTGATATAAATTTACGAATCTCATCAACAGATTCAGCAGACAAATTAGTCGCATCAGTTCGCATATATGTTATAAACCCAGCCTCATACAATTTTTGCGCGGTCGCCATAGTGCGTTTAGATGAAAAACGTAATTTTCTGGCTGCTTCTTGTTGAAGTGTCGAAGTTGTAAATGGTGCGTATGCGCGTCTTTGTGTTTTTTTCTTTTCAATTTGTGAAACGCGTCCCACAATCGGTGTTTGTAATTCTGACACAATTTCATCAACACTGGTTTTATTATTCAGTGTCATTTTATCAATTTTTTTACCGTCGAATTTTACAAGATTTGCATCAAATTCATTTTTATTAAAATGACAATTGGCAGCAATACTCCAAAATTCAACAGGAACGAATTTTTCAATTTCTTTTTCCCGGTCAACAACCAACCTTACTGCTACACTTTGAACACGTCCCGCAGATTTACCAAGGTTTCTTTTCCATAAAAGCGGGGAAATTCCAAACCCAATTAAATAGTCAAGAATTCGCCGCACCAGATAAGCATCAACCAAATTATTATCAATTTCGCGTGGATGTGCGATTGCGTCCAATATAGCATTTTTTGTAATTTCATGAAAAGCAACACGATACACATTTTTGCCTTTTAATACTTTTCTAGCATTCAAAATGTCGTTGATATGCCATGCAATTGCTTCCCCTTCGCGGTCAGGGTCGGACGCCAAGTACACATTATCAGCCTTTTTAATTTCATCAATTATCAATTTTAACTGTTTTTCTTTACCAGGCATAATTTGCCATTTTGGTGTAAAATCATGTTCTGTATCAACACTGCCGTTTTCAGGGACCAAATCACGCACATGTCCAACAGAAGCAATAACACGCCACCCAGAACCCAAGTATTTTTCAATAGTTTTTGCTTTTGATGGTGATTCTACGATAAGTAAGTTCATTTTTCAAAACCCCCTGGACGATAATTGTTGATCTTTGTGTATATGTGCATTTTGACATAATCCGAATCCGAAAAGTAGTGATATTAAACTACTTCCGCCAAAAGACATAAGTGGCAAAGGAACGCCGACTGTTGGCAATATCCCAAGCACCATAGAGATATTTATAAAATAATAAATGAAAAAGTTCAACATAAAACCAAAACATATCAATTGACCAAATCTGTTTCTGCAAGTTTTCGCGGTCCAAAATAGCATGACCACAATAAAAGTATATATCATCAACAGCATAAATGCGCCAAAAAAGCCAAACTCTTCACCAAGCATAGTGAATATAAAATCAGTCTGTTTTTCCGGCAAAAATGATTGTTGTGCCTGGGTCCCAGAAAGGTATCCTTTGCCAATAATTCCACCAGACCCGAATGCTATCTTTGCCTGATTTATTTGGTATCCCGAACCTTTGGCATCTAATTCAGGATTTATAAAAGTAATAATTCTGTTTCTTTGATAATCGTGCATACCGCCATACCAAACAACAGGTGCCGCTAGTAATGCCAAAACACCTGCTATTAAAAACCATTTTTTATTAGCCCCTACAATGTAAAACATTCCAACTGTAATCAATGCCAAAGAAATACCCGTTCCCAAATCTGGTTGCGCGCAAATAAGAACAAACGGAATCAAAAGCATAAAAATCGGTATCAAATAATTTTTGAATTGTGATAATTCAACACTGTTTTGCCATGCGAAATATCGCGCCAGTGCCAAAACAAGTGCGATTTTTATAAATTCTGAGGGCTGGATATTTATAAAGCCCAGCGATAACCACCGCTGTGCACCCATTCCAACATCCCCGATAAATGTCACCAAAACAATTAAAACCAAAACGATAGCATAAATGAAGTAAGCAGACTTTATCCATGTCTTTATATTAGAGAAAGACACAATGAAAAAAATCGCCATACCAAACATAATCTTTAACAACTGGGATAATGCAAAAGGTGTCCAAGAGCCACCACCTGCACTGAATAAAACAACCACAGAAAACAATAAAACAACACACATAGGAATAAACAACACCAATGAAAAGCGTGAAAGTTTTTCGCCAAAACTCATCATATTTGCATTAGAAACGCGCGTTGTTATAGACATTTTATTTTAACAATTCCTTCATTACACTTGAAACAGCCCGTGCCGCAGGTGAAGACCCCCCGGCATGCTCTAAAATCACGCATACGGCGTATTTCGGGGCATCTGTTGGGGCGTATCCTACAAACAAACCATGATTTCGTAAATTCCATTGTAATTGTTCTGTTTTCAAAACTCCGGTTTGGCGTTCGGCTTTTGATATATTTCGAACCTGGGAAGTACCGGTTTTTCCACCCATTTTTTTACCGTCTACATTTATTGCGCTGCCTGATGCTGTTCCACCTTTTTGGGTCACTTGTTCCAGACCATTTAACACATGTCTTATATTTTTTTCTTGAAGTCCAAGATTCTTGAAATTCGGATTTTTGTTTGAATATATCAACCTTGGCTTTACCTGTTTATTCGAAGCAACGCGTGCCATCATCACTGCCAGTTGCAGACAGTTTGTTAATATAAAACCCTGACCGATGCCGGAAATAATAGTATCACCATGTACCCAAGAAGCACCGACATTTTTTTCTTTCCACCGTCTGTCCGGCATGATTCCTGGCATTTCGTGCGCCAGAACATCATCCATATACTTTTGATTAAGCCCTAATTTTAACGCCATATTTTTTATCGCATCAATTCCTATACGAAGCGCCAATTGATAAAAATAAATATCGCAAGAATGTTTTAATGCGCCATATAAATCAACATGTCCATGTCCCTTTTTTTCCCAACAGTGATATTTATGGTCGCCGTATTCCCAGTATCCTGGACAAAAGACTTTTTCGTTCGGGCTTATCGCGCCGCTTTCAAGGGCAGCCAAAGCAACAACTATCTTAAAAGTAGACCCGGGTGGGTATAAACCTTCGATAGTTTTATTCATAAAAGGTTTTGCATTGTCTTCCAATAATGAAGCAATATATTCTTCACCATCATCAGTTTTGAAATTATTTGCATCAAAACTTGGGGTCGAAGCCATCGCTAAAATATTTCCGTTTTCTATATCCAAAGCAACCCCGCAACCCGCGCGATGCACCGCCAAAGAATCATATAAAACCTTTTGAACATTATCACGAATTGTTGTTTTTATATCTTTGCCTTCAACTGGCTCTATAAATTGTGCTTTGTCTTCGCCAGTAATGCGTCCAACTGCATTTGTAATAAGGACTGTTTGACCTGCCTTGCCAGCCATATCGTCGTTAAATCTTTTTTCCAGACCATTTATACCAGTCGTATAAAAAGGTGTATTTGGCATTGGCTTTTGCGGTGCACCAACATATCCAAAAATCTGTGCCCCAGCAGGTCCCATTTCATACACACGTGAAAACCCATTTCCAATATAAATTCCCGGCACATTTTTCGCAGAAAGTCGCGCCAATACATCCCAATTTGAACTTTCTGTCACCAATACAGGTTGAAAAGGTGCTTGTTTTCTTATATTTCGCCAAATTCTTTCAACCGTCTTTTGTCGTAAATTCAAATCTTTTTCAACCAATTCAACAGCGGCATTTATATCTTCGGCTTCTTCGGGGATAATGTATATTCTGTATATCGGTGCATCGCGCGAAATCACAGTTCCAGATTCAGACAATATATTTCCACGCTTTGGCATAATGTTTTGAATACGGAAAGAATTATTTTCGCTTTTTTTCAAATAAGATTTATATTCAAAAACCTGCATCTGCAACATACGCAGAATCAAAACAGAAGTCAGCACCGCACCCCCTGTTAAAAACAGTGCGCTGCGTCGGTCAAAAGTGCGTGCTACTTCTGTATCTATCATTATTTGTATCTTTTTGATAAATCTTCAATAAAATGATGTTTAACGAAATCTGATGCGCGGTATGGACGATGTCTATTGACAACCCTTTGAAAACCTTCAAAATCTTCAGGTGACATAATTTTACCAGAAAATTCCCGCCGAGTAATAATGTTATGTTCCAAAATTTCCATATTAAAAAGTTCTTCGGAACATGGCTTTACTATTTTTTCGTCTTTTAATTTTATCATCTGATACCCTTTTGTTGAAACAAAGTGTCAATTGCTGTTATCGGTGTGTATAAAATGCTTAGCCATACGAACAGCCATACATTATTTACTAAATTTGCCCATGTCAACCCAGAAAATATCATCATTATAAAACCGATACCAATGAACATCATAAAAACATAAAGTGCGTTTTTATCATCGTGCTGAATATCAAGATAGTTTTGAAATCCGGTAATTGCATAAAGCAAACAATAAAGACAAGTCCACAAAAACGGCAAATTACAGCGATAATCTATTAAAAAACAAAACAATACACCTAAAAAAGCAAAACCATGTATGGGGCGAACAAAAGTATAATAAAAAATCGGTATCAACGCCAAAATTCCTGCTGGATTCCAGAAATACACAGACAATCGCCACAAAATCAAAGTCACTATAAATGGCATCATTTGCTTAAAAATAAAAATCGCTTGGCGCATCATTTATAAGAACCATTGTTGTCAAATTGTAATACCATAACGCGTGATAAATCACTGGGTTTCAAAACATCAACATTTTTATCGTCTTTCATTTCGCCGACATATATCCCAGACGGTAAAATACCACTGATATTCGAAGTTATTACTTTTAACCCTTCGCGCCCCACAAATTCTGTATCGTTAAAAAAGCCAATTGTTGCGCCAGATTTTCCATTCCCTTGTAAAAAGCCGGATACATCAGAACCGCTGATGCGAACTGCTATTTTTGTATTAGAGTCAGTCAACGCACGAACGCGACAAAATTGAGAACCACAGTCTATTATTGTTCCAACAATGCGGTTATCAAAAGAAACAACAACCATGCCTTTGGTTAAACCTTCTTTTCTGCCGCGATTTATTAAAAAAGAATTATGGTGAAACACAGAATCATCAAATTGAATGTCTGCGATTGTTGTCTTGAAAGGCGAAGCCCTTTTGACATCAATTTCTTTTTCCAACTTTTCATTTTCTTTGATTGCGATATCGCATTCGGTCTTTAATGCCGCCAATTCGTCTAATTTTGTGCGTAATCTTTCGTTTTCAGCACGCAGATTAGACATATCACGAACCCAATTTGCTCCTTGTCCAATCGCACGAATTGGCCAAGTTATAACAGAACCAACACCATGCGCAATCGGCAAAAAAAAGTGCGCCAAACCATTTGTCACCGTATAATCAGGCTTTGCCACCATAATATAGATGATAATTACTGGAATTGCAGCGGCGGCGATTGCTGATTTAATAATACGGGCTATTTTTGAAGAAGATGATTTGTCACTTATCATACGGGACACTTTATACACAAAAAAAACAATATTCAATTAAAAACTTGATTTTTCTTTTTTATGTGTCACAATAGCCACATCCGACATGGCAAGGCATTGCCACGAGGTATATAACAAAAAGGATAAAAAAATGCCAAAAATGAAAACAAAATCGTACTTGAAAAAACGTGCGTCAATGACTGCGACGGGAAAGATTCGCGTTGCCAGAAACTCTCACCACAAATGCTTGTTGCATAAATCTAAACGCGCTAACAAGGCGGGGATTAAGCCACAGTATTTGAACGATAACATGATGGGTCAGGCTAAAATCTTGGCTCCGTATGGATTGAAATAATTAAAGGGGGTCTATTATGGCAAGGGTAAAACGCGGAACAACCGTTAAACAAAAACATAACAAGATACTAAGTCGTGCCAAAGGGTATTTGGGTCGTCACCATTCAACTTATCGTGCTGCGCGTGAAAAAACTGAAAAAGCGGGTCAGTACGCATATCGCGACCGTCGTCAAAAGAAACGCGATTTCCGCTCTTTGTGGATTGTCCGTATAAATGCTGCGGTACGCGCAAATGGTTTGACTTATAGCCAATTCATGAATGGTTTGAAAAAGGCAGGCATTACATTGGACCGCAAAGTGTTGGCCCAAATGGCTTATGATGCCGATAAAAACTTTGATACATTGATTGCAACAGCAAAACGATTTATTGGTGCTTCTGTAAAATAATACTTTACGGCACTGTTTTGTTTTGCCAAAATACAAGACCGTAAAGCATTACGGTCTTTTTGTTTATAAATGTGTACAAGCGGGGTAAATATGAAAGAAAAAATCAAAAATACAAAATCTTTGGAAGAATTACAGAAATTATATTCTGATACATTTGGTAAAAATGGCACAATGACAGCAAAGTTAAAAACTATGGCAAAGCTGTCAAACGAAGAACGCGCGACGATAAATGCTGAAAATACAGAATTGCGCGGCCTATTTCGTGACAAACAAAATGAATTGGAATTGGCGGCATTAAATGCAAAGTTGGCAACAGAATATGTAGATGTCACACTGGACAAGGAACAAGAAAATCGTGGAACTTTGCATCCATTGACTCAAAGTTTGAAAGAAATTGGTTTTGTATTGGAATCTTTGGGCTTCACAATGTGGGTTGGTCCAGAAATCGAAGATGATTGGCATAATTTTACCGCGCTGAATACCCCGGAATATCATCCTGCGCGCGATATGCAAGATACTTTCTTTTTGAAAAACGGCAATGTTTTGCGTACCCAGACTTCTTCGATACAGATTCGCGCAATGGACAAAGTTGGTGTGCCAATTAAAATGTTTGGTGTGGGGCGGACTTATCGTAAAGAAATGGACGCAACCCATTCACCAATGTTCGGTCAAATCGAAGGTTTGTATATTGATAAAAACATCACTATAACCGATTTGGTTGGGACTATGCGTACCCTGCTTTCAAAGTTTTTCGAACGCGACATAAATATTCGTATTCGTCCGTCTTATTTCCCATTCACAGAACCATCTATTGAAATAGATATGGAATGGGAAAAAGGGAAATGGCTGGAAATCGCAGGTGCAGGTATGGTTCATCCAAATGTGCTAAGAAATTGCAATATAAATCCAGATGAATACCAAGGCTTTGCGTTTGGTTTTGGTTGGGACAGAATGGCGATGCTGAAATATGGACTTGACGATATACGACCATTTTATAATGGCGATGTGCGCTGGTTAAAGAACAAGGGTTTTTAATAAAAAGGGGTTAAAAATGAAATGGTCTTATGAATGGTTAAAACAGTATTTGAATACAAATCTTGGCCCCGAAGAAATATCGGACAAATTGACTTCTATTGGGCTGGAAGTAGAAGATTTATCAACGCCAATTTTGCCAATTGCTGCAAAAATCGTTGAATGTAAACCGCACGAAAATTCTGACCACTTGCATGTATTAAAAGTGGACGATGGCTCGGGGACACTGCGTCAGGTTGTATGTGGTGCGCCAAATGTCCATGTTGGGCTGGTATCTGCGCTGGCTGTGCCTGGATGCAAAATCGGCGACATTGTAATTCAAAGTGGTAAATTACGCGGTGTATTATCAGACGGTATGATGTGCAGCGGACGTGAACTTGGTATCAACGACGACCACAGTGGTATTATCGAATTAGATGAAACAAAGGAAACAATTGGACAACCAATATCCGCGCTCAGCGGTTTATCATCTGCGATTTTTGAAACATCCATTACACCAAATCGCCCAGATTATTTATCATTACGCGGAATTGCATTAGATTTAAGTGCGGCTGGGGCTGGCGAATTTGTGGACGAAAAAATCGAAGAATTAAAGGAAGTCAAGGGAACACGCAAGGTAAACTTGCTTGCGCCAGACGCTTGCCCAACATATCGTTTCTGTGAAATAAAGGGAATTAAAAACGCACCGTCAAATAAAACAATTCAATCGCGTTTGTTGTCTGCGGGCATAAATCCAAAGAATGCACCGATTGATGCGACGAACTATATCTGTTATGACTTGGCACAGCCTATGCATTGCTTTGATGCTGATGAAATAGTTGGCGATATAACGGTTCGTATGGCGAAACAGCAAGAAAAGTTTACTGATTTGTTCGGAAACGAATATGAATTGTGTGACAAAGATTTGGTAATAACAGACGACGCTGGTATATTGGCGTTGGCTGGGGTTGTTGGTGGAATGCGCGCATCAACCACTGATAAAACAAAAAATATCATCTTGGAATCTGCGTATTTTAACCCGGTTTCTGTTCGCAAATCGTCAAAAAGACATGGTATATCCACAGATTCTTCATACAGATATGAACGCGGCATAAACCCAGGCGGAACATTAAATGCTTTATCGAAGGCTGTGAAAATCATAATGGATGCTTGTGGTGGTGAAATTATAAATGTTGGATGTGCTGGTCGTGCGTCCTATACGCCAGAATCTGTCGTGTACAGCCCGTCATTGTTCGAAAAAAAGACAGGTATTAAATTGGATGAAAACACACAACGCGATATTTTGAAGAAATTGCATTTTGATATATCTGAAAATAAAAAAGGCGATTGGGTTATTACACCAAACCCACAAAGAACCGATATTGTTATCCCAGAAAGTATCGTTTCTGAATTGATACGCATTTACGGTTATGACAAAGTGGGTTTAAGCGGTGCAGTTGCCAAGGAACAGCCAAAAAGTTTGGATAATATTGCAGACAAGAAATGTCTTGGGTTGAAAAGACATTTGGTAAATCGCGGATTGAACGAAGCGATTACATTTGGTTTTGGTAATTCAAAAATCGAAGAAATTTTGACTGATAAACCAATTATTAGTGTTGCAAATCCTATTGTGGTTGATATGGATACAGCGCGTAATAATTTATTGGAAAATTTATTGGTCGCGGTTTCTAATAATGAAAAGCGCGGATTTCCTGATTTGAACATATTTGAACTTGGCACTGTATTTGACGGTGACCAGCCTGGTCAACAGCACACATCAATTTGCATCGTTCGCAGTGGCGAAACATCGCCAAAACACTGGCAAAAGCGCAACAGAAGCGTTGATGTTTTTGATGTAAAATCTGATTTGGTGTCATTGCTTGGATCGCAAAAATATATGGTTGAAACAGATAATGCACCGCGTTGGGCACATCCATATAAATACGGTAGAATTGTCCAAGGTAAAAGGATACTCGGTGAATTTGGCGAATTACACCCGTCTGTTGCAAAACAATTACATATAAAAACAAAAGTGTATATTGGTTTAATAGAAGATATTGAAAATCTTCCGCAAAACCCAAAGCATAAAAAGATTCCTGTCACAGAATTTATGCCGATTACGCGTGACTTTGCATTTGTAGTTGCCAAAGATTTTCCATCCGAAAAAATTGTGTCTGTGGCTGTTTCTGCGGATTCGGTAATTGATAGTGCGATTGTTTTTGATTCTTTTGATATGGGTGACGGTCAAAAATCAATAGCATTCACAATCACTATTTATCCGGACCACAATATGTCGGACAAAGAATTATTAGAAATTCAAGACAAAGTGATTAAGTCTGTTGAAATGAAATGTAGCGCGAAATTGCGTGCGTAATTCAAAAAAACCCCTTCGGGGGTGTTTTTTTGAATGAATTAAATTTTTTCTTTTTTTTATATAAGATTTATGTTATAATAGGCATGTCAGTAAGTTTTTTACTGATGAGGTATCAGAACCTCTGTCAAACGCGTCTTTTTTGGAAAAGGACGTTAAACATCTCCAGCCCAAAGAGGTTGGAGGGTCGCCTAATAATGCATTTGCACAATAAGCGCACAATTTCGTTTGAATTGTTCTGAACCTCCAACCGCCCTTGAATAGTAGCAAAGGTGGTTTCTTTTTGGCTATGGGAACGTGTCCATATCTACACGTCAAGAGTTTTGTTCAGTTTGGTCGATTTTCCACGACCAGAAAGCCCCCAGGAGTTTTTTTCCGTACTTCTGGGGGCTTCCCCCTTTTTTTGCACACAAAGGCATTCGCTGATTGTTGCTTGACGGTTAGTGTTTTCAGATTTATACTTCGTATAATATGAGCATCATCAATAAATATTTTAGGAAACAATTGCTGGGTATTTTCATAATGCTGCTGCTTATCTTGGTTGGTATCGCGTGGATGACCCAGATTATGACCATGATGAAGTTTTTATTAACCTATGGCGTTGATTTTTCCAGTTTTATTTATCTGACATCATTAATGATTCCGTTCATAATATCTATCATTGTTCCGTTTGTCACTTTTATTACGATAATTTTCATTTACAATAAAATGATTTCAGAAAATGAAATAACGGTTATGGCTGCATCTGGCTTGTCCCCTTGGCAAATTGCAAAGCCAGCGATAAAGTTTGCTGCGGTTTTAACACTAATTCATTTGATTTTGAATATATGGATAGTGCCAACCAGCCAAGCCATGTTTTACAGTACACAATGGAATTTACGTTATGGTTTGGCGCATTTGAAACTACAAGAAGGTGCATTTACAAAACTGGCAAATGGTTTGGTTGTTTATGTAGATAATGTTTCTGGAAACGATTTGAATCAACTGATGATTTCTGATATGCGTGAAGAAAAAAATCAAATGATGGTATTCGCAGAACGTGGGAAATTAGTGTCAACAATACATGGGCTTTCTATTGTGACAAACAATGGTTCGCTTCAAATGTTTGGAAAAAACGGCTTTACCATTGGGACATTTGATACTTTGGATATGGATTTGAATCTGGTTGAAAATGACGCAGATATATCTTTTCGCGTCCGCCGCATACCAACAAGTGTTTTGCTGGAATCAGTTTTTTCCCAAGACAGTGCCAGACAACACAAATTGACCTTGGTTGAAATATGTACGCGGTTGTTGAACCCATTTATGAATTTGATTTTGGCAATAGTTTGCACTTTGGTTTTGCTTAAAACATCGCTTTTGCGCAGACGCGCCAGTTTTGCCCCAGCCATCGCGGTTTTGTCTATGGCGGTTATCATGGCGATATATATGTCTGTGTCCAATATGGTGGCCAGTATTACTGATGTAGGTTTGGTGGCTCTTGGGGTTTTTGTTGTGTTATTTGGCTTGATTGGTTTATTATTAAAAAAATGAGATATTTAATATCATTTTTTCTTTTGTGTTTTTATACCGTCAGTGTAATGGCACTGGGGGTCAATTTCGATGAACCCAAAACAATAACATCAGAAACCATAGAATACAATGTTAAAACCGAGGAAATTAAAACAACTGGCAATACAGAAATGACGAATGCGTCGGGTCAACGGGTAAAGTTAAACAGTATTACCATGTCCAAAGACAAGGGTTCTATCGCAACCAATGACATAGAATTGTGGCTTGGGCAACATGTTTATTTGCGTGCCGAAGAAATGAAGCGCGAAGGTCCAGAGACGATTGCATTAAACGCAGAATTTACTGCGTGTGACGGATGCGACGATTACGGAAATGCGTGGGAGATTTTCAGCAAAAAAATAATTCATGATTCTGATGAAAAAATGCTTTATTTTCATAATGCTTCGTTTTGGGTTTACAATGATAGTATACCTGTTTTGTGGTTGCCTTATTATGAAATGCCAGACCCGTCGGTTAAATACAAAACAGGCTTTTTGAATCCCAGTTTTAATTCTACCAATGACATGGGGATACAATTTAACATACCTTTCTATATCAACTTTTCAAACAGACATGATTTAATAACTACTTTTTCGTATTTAACAAAAGAAAACCCTTTGTTCCAGATAGACCACAGATTAAATCTGACGCATTCTGAATTCCGAACCAAGGGGTCTTTTACGCACAACAAAGCAGGCGAAAATCGTTGGCATATTTATAACGATGACAAAATAGAATTGGGTGAAAATGCGCGCGCTTTTATTTACATCGCACGAACATCAGATAAAACATACCTTCAAAAATATGATTTTTATGATTACCAGCCATACCTTGATTCTGGGGCAAAAATAGAACTTTTTGGACAAACCAGTTATGTTGTTGCAGATGCGCATATATTCCAGGAACTGCGTCAAGCAGACGGTAATCAACATTCTGTATCAGGAAACATATTGCCAGAAATTCGCGGGACATATCAAACAAATCCGTTTTTCAAAGAAACATATCTCAGTCTTTCTGGGGATGTCCTTGGTGTTGCTGGGGACGATTCAGACAGTCAGCGTGTAATTGGCGAAGCACGCCTTGTTTCCCCATGGACTTTGTGGGGTGGAAATCGTGTGACAGCCAGTCTTGCTGCGCGCTATGATGTTTACAATTTTGACAAAACCGCGGTTTTCAAAGAAGACGGTCAAATAGATGATTCTTTTTCTGGGGTAAAAACGCGCTTTTTACCAAGCGGTTATGTCGAATGGGGACTTCCGCTTTACAGTGTCAAAAATGACTGGAATTATATTATTGAACCGCGTGCCAGATTGACAATCATGCGTCATTCAGACAAAGATTCTGTGTTCGCCGTAGACAATGATTCCGCGGGAAGATACTTATCAGATACAACACTTTTTTCGAATAACAGATTTGCTGGGCTGGATGTTTGGGAAAACGGCAGTTTTATTGATTATGGTGCGCGTTGGGTGGCATTTAATAGCAATCATAATCTAGAAGTATTTTTGGGACAAACATACGATTTGAACACTGAATCAACAGACAAAGATTTTTATGAAAACGGATTCAGAAATGGTTTTTCTGACTATGTCGGGCGCGTTGCGTATTCAATGAAGTATTTCCAGATTTCCAGCCGTTTTCGCTTTGACCGCGAAGATATGGCACTTAACCATTCTGAAAATTCTGTTTATGTAGGCAAAAGCGGATATTATTTAACGATTGGGCATATTTGGGATACTCACCCAATAGATGTTTATTCAACAAATGATAAAGATACACATGAAATTTCTGCCGGGGCTGGCGTGCCCTTGACCAAACGGTTGCGCATTGCAGGATCTGTGATTTATAATGCGTATGAACACTTGGTGCAAAGACATTCAGGCGGTCTTTTTTACGAACATCCATGTTATCATTTTTCACTGGAATACAGTCGTGATAATACTATTAAAAATGACTATGTCGGAAACACCACTTACAGATTCAAATTCGGTATGAGTATTGACGGAAAATATTACTAACCAAGGGAAGAAAGGATGAAAAAAATATTTTGTATTTTAACAGGTTTGTTTTGTGTCATAAGCGGTGCAAATGCTGCAACTGTGGTTGGGTCGGTGAACGGTAATCCAATAACTGATTCTGATATAACTGCGCGGACAGAATTGATGGCAAAGCAAGGGAATACATCTGCAACTAATCGCAAGCAGGCATTTCAAAACATAGTTGATGATTATGTTAAATTAGACCACGCGGCTAAATTTAATGTAAAACCCACAGACAAAGATGCAGACAAAGAATTACAACGTATGAATTTGGGCGATTTAAGCCCGACTGCGCGTTCTATGGCGCGTCTTGCTGTGCGTGCAGATATAGCGTGGCAGGTTATTGTGGCGCGAACAATTGTTCCAACAATAGATGTGTCTAAATCTGATATTGCCAAAGAAAAATCAGAAATCGCGCGTGAACATGGTTTGCCTGTGGAAATAACAATCATTCGCATAACAGATGTTCCAAACGATGTTGCGAAAAAGTTGGTTGCACCAAAAGATTGCACGGCTGCGGAAAAAATGGTTGAAGATTTGGGTGGATACCCACAAAAAATTACTGCGATGCAATACGAATTATCGCCAGAAATGCGCGCAAAATTGGCGGGGCTACCATTGCTTACTTGGTCCAAAGTTGAAGACGGTTCTGCTGTATTGATATGCAGTGAAAAGAAAGGCAAAGAATATAAAAATCTGGACAACATAATCAAACAAAATGCAGAGTTTAAGAAAGCATCAACTATCGCAGACCAACAACTAAAACAACTTCGCCGCAAAGCAGTTATTATCATCAACGATGACAGGTATAAATTATGAAAACAGTGCTGTTTAATCTGAGTGATGCGGAACTTGAAAAATTTGTGACGGATTTAGGTTTGCCGCGTTTTCGTGCGAAACAAATTCGCGAATGGCTAAATCGTGGTGCGCCTGATTTCAGTGTGATGAAAAATCTTCCGATTGAATTGCGGAACATGTTGGACGAAGTCGCAGAAACTTTGCCAATCAAAATTGTAAAAAAATTAGAAAGTTCGGATAATCAAACAACTAAATTTCTGTTGGAATTAAAAGACGGCGAACAAATAGAATGCGTTTTAATGCGCACAACATACGGCAACAGTGTTTGTGTATCAAGTCAGGCTGGCTGTGCGATGGGATGCAAATTTTGTGCATCAACCCTGCTTGGGCTTAAACGCAATTTGTCTGTAAATGAAATGGTATCAGAAGTTTTGGTTGCAGCCTGGGAATTGCGTGGCGACAGATTAAAAGATATTAAACCAAATGGCGACCCAAACAATGGAGATGTTTCTCACATTGTTGTTATGGGGACTGGCGAACCATTACAAAATACAGAAAATGTTATTGGCTTTTTAGAACGCGTGAATAATGAATTAAATATTTCTTGGCGGCGCATAACTGTATCGACCTGTGGAATCGTCCCGGGAATAAAGGAATTAAATAAATGGGGACGCCCGATAAATTTGGCTATATCTTTACACGCACCGACCGATGAATTACGAAGCCAGATTATGCCAATAAACAACAGGTATAAACTTCGTGAAGTACTGGACGCTGCATTTGAATTTTCGGATGCTCACAATCGCCAATTGATGATAGAATACATATTACTTGGTAAACGCGATGAAAATGGTTCTGTGGTGCTTTATAACGCGACAGAAGAACATGCGATGAAATTGGTAGAATTGTTGCGTGGACATAATGTTATGGTGAATTTAATACCATGGAATGCGGTAGATGAACGCGATTTTGCATCACTTTCTGGGAATGCTGTTCATCGCTTCCAAGACATATTGATAAAAAATGGAATACATACGCGTATACGGCGGGAAAGGGGGGCTGATATAGGTTCAGCGTGTGGACAATTACGACTTCAAAACAAAAGGAAAGATGCAAAATGAAACTTCGGTATATAACATGTTCTGACCCCCGGGAACACAATTCAAAAAGTTCTATTATAAAATTAGTGCGTATTCCACATACAGAAATTGCTGTCCAATGTCATCCGTCAAAGATGAGTGACGGTATGCCACGCAATGTTTGGTTTAAGGATTTGTTGCGGGAAACTATGCAAATATCACGCACAATCAATTTGGCAATTCATATCAACAGCGAATGGGCAAATGATATATGTGTCCATGGCAAGATTCCAGAAACTATTCTGGAATGGCTAAAACTGGAAAAACATGGCAAGCCAGTTATAAAACGCATACAATTAAATATGCCAAAAGAAACTGCAGACAATATCAATCCTGATTATATGGCTGCTATCATATCGTGGGAATTCCCGAAACAAGAATTCATATTTCAATACAACGATAACACAAAAAACGCAGTAGAAAAATTACATAATGCCATGATACAGTTTTCATTGTTATTTGATGCGTCTGGTGGTCGCGGTGTTGCGCCAAAATCTTGGGAAAAACCGATTTATGAAAGTCACCCAATGGGATACAGTGGCGGAATATCACCAGATAATGTTATTAGAAACTTGAACCAGATAAATAAATTGGTTGCGCCAGATTCAGAAATCTGGATAGATGCCGAAGGCAAATTAAAATCAAATGATATGTTTGATGAAAAACCAAAATTTGATACAGAACTTGCGCGTGCTTATATAAGGCGTGCAAACATTTGGCAGAAACAAAATAGCAGATAATAATTATTCGCTTAAACATTCGCCCGAAATATTTGCACCAGAATCATCTTGGCAAATACAGGTACCTTTATAATTTATTCTGCCACCGTTCTTTATGCAATTTTGTTCATATAAACCGGTTTGCACATAGTTTTCTTCGACTTGGTCGTCGGGACATTTTCCGGTTGAATCTGCATCTTGATTTCCCGGACACCAACAATCACCAACTGGCGAAATTCTTCCACCAGAGTCTTTGCAATTTGATTGATATTGGTCTGTTGATGTATCTAGTATTTGTACCGTACCGGTCGTTGATGTATCAGAAGGGTTCCAAACATAATTTACATTGTTAACATTTGGTTGGGGTATTTGGTTTGCTTTCTGTTCGGCGATTTGTTTATCTAATTCTGGCAATTTTTTATCAGCTGATTCAATAGATGCCGCCAAATCGTCGCGTTTTTTTGCTTCTGCGATATTGCCGGCAACCCCCACAGCAGTTAAACCAATTGTGGAAAGCCCCGCAATTTTCAAACCTTTGGTAGCCCCCATACATTTTTCCAATTCTTCCATTTTGCGTTGTTTTTCACGAACCAGTTGTGTATAGCGCGCCCCTGCACCAAAACAGAAATTCGGCGCAATCGCAATAATCAAACCGATTAAAAAGTATTTTTTCATCTTTTGACCTTATTTTTTATTTTCCAGTTTTAATAATTCCAGTTCGTTTTTCTTTCTGTTTATTTCTTCGGTTTTCGGGCTTAGTATATCTTTTTGTTCTTTTATCTTTACACCCTGAACAGCGGCAGCAGTTCCCGTTGCAACCACACCGGCGGCACCAACCACAGTTGCAGCCAGCCAGCCTTTTTTCTGCTTTTTACATTTTGCGATTTCTTCGTCCAAAATCGCAATATCGTTTTCCAGCGTCGCAATAGCAGCATCTTCATCAATAAACTCTTCGCCATTTTCGTTTTCAATTTGTTCGGCATATCTTTCAGCGGTGCTGTTTTTAACCTTTACTGCCGCATTCGCATCAATAACAAAAGCGCATATCAATATCGTGGGTATAATGAATCTTTTCATAAATTCTCCCTCTCCTTTTGATACATTTTATCACTTTTGCGAATATAAATCAACCGCCCCATTTGGGGCGGCTGTTGTTTATAAAATCGAAAAAACTACAGACCCTTTGGTGTGTCCATTTTAACAGATGAAATTTTTGTATTTAATGCTTTGATAACTTCATCTGTAATATCCAAACCCTTTGTGTTTGCACCGATACGCGCCATACGACCGTCGATTACCAAGTCTAATTTTTTCTTGGCAATTATGCCTTCGATAATTGGATCAAGGTGCTTTTTCTGAATAGTGCCAAGTGCTTCTTGGTATGCAGAATCAATCGCTTGGGCATTTTCAGCCAAATCGCGTTGGAATTGGGCAACGCGACGCTGATATTCAGCAACACGACGTTGCAAAGCTTCTTGGGACAAAACATCTTGGGACTTTTCAATATCAGCCTTTTCTTTTTCAATAGCCTTTTGTTCTTTTTCAAGTTTAGACTTTAATTTGTTTTCAAAAGATGTGCGTTGTTTATGCAAATCTTCCAAGACTTTTGCTTCGGTTTGGATTTTGTCCATGCTGACCACTGCGATACGCAAATCAGCAGCCTTTACCGCGGTTTCAGTCACTTCTTTTAATGCGGTTTCTGTGTCAACATGCCGTTTTGCACCGGAAATAGCCCAAATGCCCAAAGCAGCGACAACAATAACAGCAGTCGCAATAACACCCATTTTTGAATATTTTTTTAATGTTGGATTTAATTCTTGTTTCATTTTTACTTCCTTTGTTTATTGGTTAAAGAAAACATAGCAAATTTTACACAAAAACGCAAAGAATTTTTTAAGTTTTATCTGGCAGGGCTAAGCCTTATTTCAACGCGACGATTTGTTAAACGACCAATGTCGTCTTGGGCAGCAATTGGGCGTGCCGCCCCGCGCCCCACAACGAACATGCGTGATGTTGAAACATTATGCCGGGAAAAGTATACCGCGACGCGTTCTGCCATATCAAGTGACAAAGCATACGCACCGCTTTGGTTTTTCATCGAATCTGTATAACCTGCGATTTCCATAAATGTTGCGTTATATTTGTTTAATATCTGGGAAATAGTTTTTAATGTATCTGCGCCGTCTGCTGATATGTCGCCGACATTATCACTTATTATCGCACCACGAACCAGTATTACAACAACATCTGTTCCAACTCGTTGAACAGAAATTCCGGGTTTACGCAAGGCATCATACAATTCGTATTCCAGATTAGACATATAGTTTATCAAGACTGTGTTATCAATACTGTTTTTGTCGCCGTATTGCATTTTGCCAGATAATTCACCGCTTTGGGTGACAATTTTTCCGCCCTGCCCCATGTATACGGGCAATTTAGCGGTCTTGGCGGTTTCGGTCATATCCATAAACGAAGCCCCATACAAATACCGGTTCCATTCATTATGGTTTGGACTTTGATATGCCATACAGCCCGCCAATAAACAACCAACCAAGATTATATTTTTTATTTTCATATCTTACTTTGCGTAAAATGATATTGAATTATCGCCAGACTTCATACAATACGAAGAATCAGAAGAATTGTATCCATTGACACTTATACCTGTTGCCCAATCAAATTTTTTCGTTGTAAAGTATGCACATTCATCAAAAGACAATTGGGTTAAATTGATTGAAAATTCTGTTCCGTCAAAATTACTGGTCACAGACCAATCGCTTCCACCAGCGGGTGCTTTATCATTTTTCAATACACCTGCTTCGATTAAATAATCAACCGATACTGGCGTATATCCAGAATATTCCAACAAAGTTTTGGTTTTTTGTGCGATGTCTTTTAATTCTTCGCTGGCGATTAAACGTTTTTGTTTTTGATTAGTGGTGTGATACATACTGTATGTGGCAGAAACCATAATCGCACCGATTGCCAAAACACCGATAATTTCTATTAGTGAACGCCCTGATTCCTCTCTCATAATTTTCCCCTTATTTAGATATATTTACGATTTCTGCATCTTCGAACAAATCCATTGCGCTGGCAACCATAGGGTCACTGGCAATTTCAGCCTTTTTATGTTCGGAAATTGTCTCAACATGTGGGTCTTCTGTGGCAATTTCCAGTGTCCATGTTTTTCCAGTATTATCACGCAACCATACCGATAATTTTTGTGCAAAATTTTTATCATTTTGTCTATCAAAGTATTTTATTTTGCCACTTTCAAATTCTATTATTTCCAAATTAGAACTGACATACGAATAAAGCAATAATTCGCGCGTGCTTTGCAGTGCGTTCACCAATTCATTTGAATTTTTTATATCAATATACTTTGATTCTTGGGGCACAACGGGTTGTTCTTCCTTTGGAACAGGCTTTTGCTCTGGCGCAGAATTTTGTTTTAATATTTCAGAAATTGACGGTAAATCTGCAATGTGCATCAAGCGAATAACCAACATATCAAAACATTGTTTTTGATTGCTGGACGCCTGTAGTTCAGGAACCGCAGCAACCATAACCTGCCATATACGTGACAAAGTATTCAAAGAAATATTTTCATTTATTTTTTTGATTGTTTCGCGTTGGTCCGCTGTATACGGCGAAGAAGTAGCATCTTGAAGGCGAAGCGACGGATACATACGCGTTGCCCAATGTGTCCATTCCATCATATCATTTAACAGCATCGCTAAGTCTGCGCCATTCGCATAAATTTCGTCCAGTTTGTTTAATGCAGCACTGGTATCGCCAGACAAAACAGTCTTCATAAAATTGACAACAGTTCCGCGGTCTGTGCGTTTAAGCATATCCAATACCGCCCCTTCATCAACATGTCCGCCAGTTTGTGCAATAGCTTGGTCCAAAAGCGAAAGTCCATCACGCACAGAGCCGTCTGCGGCGCGTGCCAATAATTCATTGGCTTCGTCTGATAATGATATTTTTTCCTGTTCTGCCACCCAGGCAAAATGTTTTTTTAATGTTTCAACCGGAACACGCGCCAAATCAAAGCGTTGGCAACGCGATAAAATCGTCACAGGCACCTTTCTTATTTCCGTAGTTGCCAGTATAAATATCACATGCGCAGGTGGTTCTTCCAAAGTTTTAAGCAGTGCGTTAAAAGCACTGGTCGATAACATGTGAACTTCGTCAATAATATAAACCTTGTACCGCGCGTTTGTTGGTCGATAAAGTGCAGCATCCAATATTTCACGCATATTATCAACCCCAGTATGCGAAGCCGCGTCAATTTCCATAACATCAATATGCTGACCCGCAGCAATCGCACGACAATTTTCACATTCCCCACATGGTTTTGATGTGGCAGTATCAGAAGATAAACAATTCAAAGCCTTGGCCAAAATACGGGCAGTACTGGTTTTCCCAGTTCCGCGTATTCCAGTGAAAATATAAGCATGTGCAATTCGCCCAGTGTTTATGGCGGTGGTCAATGTTTTAACCAAGACATCTTGACCAATAAGAGATTCAAAATTTTGGCTTCTGTATTTGCGTGCCAAGACTGTATAATTATTTTCCATCGTTCTTCCTTACAATACGGAAAGCATAGCAAATAAATATACGATTTCAATTAAAAAACAAACCGATTTTACTTTAAGTTTGTAATAAAATCTGGAAAGCCAAGTTCTTCTTCTTCGCCAGAATCGTTTGTTTCAGAATTTTCAGCATTTTCTTCTGTGGTTTGCGCTTTGTCTTTTGGATCGCGCTGAGAATCGATTTTGCTTTGTTCTTCATTAGCAATACGACAATAGTGTTCTGCCGCCTGCAATAAACGTTCACGTTCAACTTCATCGCTGGTCTGACGAGCCTGGTCGATATATTGTTTTCTTTTCTGGCGCCATTTATGACAGCGCTGAATCATCTGTCCCACAGGGGTTTGATTTTTTTTATTAGCCATTAGTTATTCTTTTTTTGTTAAAAGGAAATATTCTTTATCTCTATTGGCGATTTCTTTTATCGTCCAACGTTCCAACAGGGTCATATTATAACATCTTAAAACTGATTGCAATAATTTTTTTCAATTGCTATGCTAATAAAGTGCAGGAGGGGCTTCGTTTGCAAAATCAACGCGGTAATTTTTTATTGCAGGCATTATTGGCATTGACTTTGGTTTTTGCTTTTATGCCTTTTTTTGCGAAAAAACTGTCTTCGCGTGATGTTTCTGCCCAGATGTATGCCGCCACAGAACAAATAGAAACAGCATACGATGCAGCACGCATATATTTGCGTGAAGAAAAGGATAAATTGCCATACAAAAAACAAGAATTATCTGGCAACACTTTTGTTGATGTTTTGGAAAATTATGGCTTGCCTTTGGGGTTTGTCCCGGAAACAGGTTTCAAACAAAAGATGTCTTTGGTTATTGATAAGAACCAAGATGGTATACTTGCTTACCTGAAAATAAGTGGTGGAAATTTATCCAAAATACAAATGGCAGAATTGGCGCGCAGGGTCGGTTTTTACGCTAATCTCAAAGGTTCTGGTCTGGAAGTTATTGTTCCAGTTGATGTTATGTATTCCGATATTGTGTCAAAGAAAGAAGCAGATGAAAATGTAGGTTTTTTAACAGAACTGGATATGAACAATAATTCCATAGATAAAATTGGCGTTTTATTTGCCAGAAATGGTACTTTTGAAACGGCACAATTTACAACATTGGTTCTTTATGGTGTAGAGTCAAACAGTTCCGGTAAAAATAGAATTTCTGATATATACGCAAACAGAAGTGTTTTCCAAAGCGCAGATGGCGGTGCGGCATTATCTATATCACGCGGAGAATTAAATGTCAGTGATTTATCATTGCGGACGATTTCAAAGTATGGAACAGCCGGCGGCTTTGAATCTAATTCTGCATCCGTTTATGATTTTTCTATGAGCGAAGGTAAAACCAGTTTTTCTGGGCCGTCTGATTGGCGTGTCCATGGGTCTGTGCGTGCTGATAACTTTACTTTTAATACAGACAGATTGGATATAGGCTCTTATATTGATGCGTCACGCGGTCAAGATGTGTACATTGATTACAAAACACTGTCTTATAATACGAAAATGGGGGTCGAAGTAAAAAATATTTACGCTGCAAACATATCGTTGCGTGACCAGACTTCTTATGGACTTTTGAATGGTCAAAGCGGACCATTGCTTATCGATATACGTCCGGCTGGGACATCTTTGTTGCCAGATGCAATTGTTGATACAATAAACAATGATTCTTTTGATATTATCGCCAACCCAAAGGATACAGACGGAAAAACTGTTTCTTGTAAAGATATTATAACTGGGCTTGGCGAAACATACAATAACAGGTCTTTGGCGCAAAACATAATTTGTCAGTATGTCTTTTGGCAAAGACTCGAAGCACGAATAAATATAAAACAATGTATGGTAAGTGGAAGAAATGATTGCTTGTAAAAAACATTTTAAGCGCGCTGAAATGTTTGCCCAACGCGGTGCAACAATGACCGAAGTTATTTTGGCAGTGGCTGTGGTTTTTGCTGTGTCACCGTTTTTATACAATCAAATTATAGATATGTCGCATGAATCAGAAGATATTGCGACTGCTAATAAAATCGTGAATCTGCGCGGAGATGTCATAAACTTTTTGCGTATAAATCAGCCCCAGTGGGACGAAGTTGCTGAAATAAAAATGTCCGAAGAACAAATTAAAAATATCGCCCCAATGGCACACAGCGGCTTTATTGATAAATACAAAATAAATGGTGGTTCAATCACTGATGTATATTTGGCTTTTGATATAGATTTGCCAGATTACAGAATTGCAAGCATTGCAAAGCAAATTGGCGAAGATGCTGCTATTGTTCGTGAAGACGGAATTGCATATTCGCAAAGTTGGGCTGTGTCTGCCCCAGATGATTTTTTTGTCGGCGATTTGATATACAAAATATCGCGTGATTTCAAAGGTGCAAATAAATCAAAATTTTTGCATCGTGGCACTATGGGCGAAGACAATCTGAATCAAATGCAGCGCAATTTGCATTTGAATAATTACAATATGTTTAATGTCAGTGATATTGATGCAAATTCAGCCAAAATAGTCGATGTTGATGCAGTGTTTTTGAATGCTGATGTTGTTGATTCAGAAAGTATATATTTTGATTCTGGTGCGAATATGAATTCTGCGAATATCGCGATTGGTTCTATGCGTGTGACAGGTGATACAAACGGTTTCAAGATGATACGCGCAGATACATTAAATGGGAATAAATACACAACAAACGGCAGATTGGTCGTGGACAGGGCTACAATCGGAAATTCAATAAATGTTGCGAATAATTTGATTCTGAAAAACAGCAGCGTTCAAACAATCAGTGGTTTTGGTGGAATATCAATGGGAAAACTTTTGACACCATACATATCTGCAACAGATATGACTTTTTTTGAAAATTTTGGAATAACGGTATCTGGTGAATTGTTGTTGGCTGGGGACGCACCATTAAAGATAGGTTCTTGGTATTTCCCGTCAACGACACCACCGTCTTTTTCCAGGTTTATTTTGACGCGTGCAGCGATACCGTCTGTGCCGGATGCGTCGGAATTCAAAGCAATAATGCAAAAGAATTGGCAAAATAAGTGATGATAAAAAAATGTTCTTTTTATGGTCGAAATAATCAGCGCGGCGGAATGCTGGTTGAATTGATGATGACTATTGCGTTGGCTGCGATAATCATACCTTTTGTTTTTCGCTATCAACAGACGGCTGTTTCGCGTGCCCGAAATATTGCGATAACCAAGCAAATAGAAAATGTGCAAAGTGCGCTGGAAAGATATATCGTTGAAAACAAAACAGAATTGATGAAGCCAAAAGGTAAAAACATATCGCGTGTTAAAATTCAAGATTTAACAAATTATGGTTTATCTGAGCATATTGCAGAAAATTATGCAGATGATTATCAATTACGTATTTTGAAAACAGCCGATAAAAACAACAAATCTGTATTACAAGGTGTTATCATCTTATCAAACAGTGACATGACACCTTTGCGCACGCGTGAAATAGTAAATTTGGGTGGCGGTCAACTTGGCTTTGTTGAAGGCGATATAGCCTATGGTGGTTTTGGCGCTTTTCATGCAAACAGTGGTGAATTCGGTGTGAACGATGCCAAAGGTTTGGTTGGTTTAACATCTACAACGCGCGGTAATGCAGAATATTTGTGGCGTCTTCCCTCTGAAAATGAAAGCGATGCAACGATGCAATCGCCATTGAATTTAGACGGGCATGATATAACCAAAGTTCGCTTTTTGGACGCGTCCAAAGCACAATTCGAAGAAAAATTAAAAGTCAGTAAACTTTCAGTTGGTGCATTAGAATTTTCAAATCGTGCAACAATAGATGCAATTTTTGCCACGAACACAGCCACAGTAAATGGTGCTTTTACATCTGATGCGCGCACATTGAATGTTGGTGGGACATTGACACTGGCAGATTCTGGTAAATTTTCAAATTTTTACACGAATGATTTATATGTGAATAATTTGACACTAAGTGGATTCAGTGTGACATCATCTTCGGGTAAATCATCAACGCTTCAAATTATTGGGGATATGGATTTAGTTATGGGACGAATAACGGCTTCGTATGTGTCGGTTGGATACACTGGTTCTGTCACACCAAAATTGATTGTTATGAATAAAATCCAAGACCCAAAAGATTCTTCATTCTATTGGGATGCAGGAAACAAAAAAGCACGTTTTTCAGATGTGAATTTCCCGGAATTGTCACGTATGGCATCGAAAATTATAAGACAAGAATCTGTTCCTGGAACAGTTGCTACGACAACATTTAATGCAGTTGCAGCGAATGTAAATGCTACTGTTGGAGACTACATCAATGCTATAAACAGCATGCAAGAACAGATACGCGTAAAATACAATATGTTGAATTTGAAATAATTTATGGTATAAAAGTATGCAAAAGGCAAAAATATGAAAATAACTTGTGATTTTTGTAAAACAGAATATACATTGGAAAAATTGCCGAACACGGCGGTTAAGTGTGCTGTGTGTGGGCATGTGTGGACTCCACGTGTCCCGTTTCGACAGAACGCAACGATAAAATTGATTGCTGCTATTTGTGCTTTTATTGCGGCGTGCATATTCTGTGTGGTGGTTATTTTGAATTTGTCGAACGGTTCAAATAATGGACCATTGATTACAAAGATTGATGAAAAGAATATCCATACTGTGACGGATGAAAACGGTAATAAACGCATATTTGTATCGGGGGATATAACGAATACTACGGACGATATTTATGGTTTACCGAATATCGTGATTATATCATATGATGCGAATGATAATGTTCTTTCGCGTCAGGCGTTTGTTCCGCCATCTACTTTGCTGGAACCAAAAACGACGGTGACATTCAATCATATATTGTCTGTGGACCCGACGCATGTCAAAAGGCTTTCTGTTGAATTAAAGGAATCTAAATGAAAAAAATATTTGCGGTATTTTTATCAATGATATGCCTTGGTGCATTTGCAGAAGACCCCCAACCCCAACCACCAGTTCGGGTCAGTTTGTTTTCAACCAGTGTTGATTGGGCGGCGGTGACGGGTCTGCCTTGGCAGCAGTATACCGGTAAAATAAGTGGTGCCAGCAGATTTCTGGTCAAAGAAGGTCTGGTATTATATTACCTTGATAGCTTCCCCTGCTATGGCGAAGCGGACAGTGTTCGCGTTTGGCTTTCACCGACCGGAAAGATGAGTGGTAATTTACGTCTTGTCTGTGTGCACAAGCCAGAAAAAATATCTTTTGCGTATCGCAATGCAACCGAAGATGCGTTGGATGCACAATCAACTGGGATTTTAACTTGTCCTGTGGTTGGCGATTATAATTTCAAAATAGATATATCAAAATGTATACGCGGCAAAGATTGGAAGGAATACAGATAATGTCAGATATTCGCAAGTTTGTCGTAGATTCAGAAAATATTGGTATCCGCATTGATAAATTTTTATCAAATCAAATGCCGGAATTTTCGCGAAGTGAAATTCAGAAATTCAATATATATCGTGCTGATGGTTTGCCACTAAAATTATCTGACAAAACAAAATTGGACGAAGAATTTATCGTAGAGGTGGTTGAAAAAAAATCAGATATTGCATATGACAATGTATCAAATGATTTTGATTTAGATATTTTGTTTGAAGATGATGATATAATCGTAATTGATAAACCGCGTGGCGTTGTTATGTACCCAAGTGCCGGAAACAAAACAGGAACACTGGTTCAAAATTTGTTATCTTATACACAACTTTCCGCGCTTGGTGGGCAAACGCGTCCTGGTGTTGTTCATCGCCTTGATAAAGATACCAGTGGGGTTATGGTTTTTGCAAAAACAGATGCTGCATATCGCGGTTTGGTAAAGATGTTTTCAACGCACGATTTAACGCGTAAATACATTGCCTTTGTATGGGGTGTCCCGACATGGGGTGGTGCAGAAATAACTGGAAATATCGCTCGGTCCAGTCGTAATCGTCAAAAAATGAGTATGGTTAAAACCGGCGGAAAACCGGCGCATACAATTGTTAATGTAATGGATGTTTGGACCAAGCCAAATATATCGCTTTTTCGTTGTACATTGATGACTGGGCGGACACATCAGATAAGGGTTCATTTATCATCACATGGTTTTCCAGTAATTTGTGACCCGCTTTATGGGCGTGAAAAATCGCACATTGGTTCTGTCAAAGACCCAGAACTGCTTCAATTTTTACGCGAACATAATGGTCAGATGCTTCATGCAGAGATTCTAGAATTTGTTCATCCGACAACAGGTGAAAAAATGCACTTCAAATCGCGTATGCCTGTTGATATGATGGAATTGAAAGAAATATTAGATAAAGAATAAAAGGGTAAAATATGAAAGATTTATTGCGTAAAATTTTTGGCCCACGCGGTAAAAAAATAACAGCCGCAGAATTGGCAAAAAAATTCGGTCTGGAATTAAAAGGTAATCCAAACGAAGTGGTTAGTGGTGTTGCGCCAATCGCAGATGCAAAATCTGGACAACTTGCTTTTTATTCCACAGAACGTAATTCAAATGCTTTCAAAATTTTGCCGATTGAAGTTCTGGAAAAAACCAAGGCTTCGGTCATTTTATTACAGCGCGAACAAATTAAACACGCGCCAAATGGTGCAACGCTTTTGATAACAGAATCTCCACGCGGGGATATTGTTAAAATATTGGGTGAAATTTATGCAGAAAAGCCACGTTTTGGTGTGTCGTATTTTGCGACCATAGAACGCGGTGTATTTTTTCGCAAAAAACGCACTGTGTATGTTGGGCAATACGCAACAATTGAAACTGGCGCAGTTTTGGAAGAAGGGGTAAAGGTTTATCCTGGGGCTTTTATTGGTCGTAATGTAGTTTTGGGCGCGCGGACAATTGTTCAAACAGGTGCGCACTTGGAAAATGTGACAGTTGGTTCTGATTGTGTGATATACGCCAACGCAGTAATTGGCAAAGACGGTTTTGGATACACTCGTCAAAATGGTAAAAATGTATTTATTCCGCATACTGGACGCGTGGTATTGGGAAATCGTGTATCTGTTGGTGCGAATACTTGTATAGACCGCGGTGCGATGACCGATACAATTATTGGCGATGGAACAAAGATAGATAATTTGTGTCAAATTGCGCACGGTGTTGTTATTGGTCGCGAATGCTTTTTGGCATCTGGTGTCGGTATAGCAGGGGGCAGTGTGATTGGTGACCGTACCCTTTTGGGTGGACATGTTGGAATATCCAACGGCCTTAAAATCGGTAGCGATGTAGAAATTGGCGCGAACAGCGGCGTTTTCCGTAGCATACCAGACGGAGAAAAATGGATGGGTATGCCAGCAGGTCCAGGAATAGAATTCTTCCGCCATTACGCATGGGTAAAGAAAAATGTCAATAAATAATACAATTACTTGATTTTTGGTAAATTTAATTGTATAAATAACGGCATGAATAAAAAAATAGTAATTATTATTAGATAAACGGGCTCTGCGCTTTGGCACTGTCCGGGGCGCGTTGCGCCTTTTTTTAATAGAACAGAAGGTTAAAAAACATGGCATACACAAAAACAGAACCAAAAGCGAACTTTGCACAAATCGAACACGAAATCTTGGATTTCTGGCGTAGTGATGATACTTTTCACAAGTCTTTGAATAAAACCAAAATGGGTGAACCATTTAATTTTTATGACGGACCTCCTTTTGGAAATGGTTTGCCACACTGGGGACATTTGGGCGTATCTTGTATCAAGGACATGGTTTCGCGTTTCCAAACTATGAATGGGAAACATGTTGTGCGTGAATTGGGCTGGGACTGCCATGGATTGCCAGCGGAAAATTCTGTTGAAAAAAAACAAGGGCGCAGCGCAAAAGACATTGTTGCAACAGACGGAATCGCGGCTTTTTGTGATATGTGTCATGATGATGTTATGACATACACAAATGAATGGTTGCGCTTTATTGAACGTATTGGTCGTTGGGTTGACGGTGGCGATGATTTTGGCTATCGCACTATGGATAAAAATTATATGGAATCTGTGATATGGGCGCTTAAAAAATTGTATGATATGGGGCTGCTTTACAAAGATTTCAAAGTCAACCCATTCGATTGGAAATTGGGAACGGTTTTGTCGAATTCCGAAGCGTCCAGCGAATACCAAGACATTGTTGATGATACTGTGACGGTTTGGTTTGAATTGGAAAACGGTGACCGTGCGATTGCATGGACAACAACACCTTGGACATTGCCTGCGAATTCTGCGCTGGCTGTGAACCCAGATATGAAATATGTTCGTATGCGTCATAATGACGGGCATGTTTATATTTTGGCAGAAAGTCGATTAAAGGCTTATGAAAAAATCTTTGCAACTTCGGAAAACCTTGGAACTGTGTTAGGCAAAGATTTGGTTGGTCTTCACTATAAACCGATATTCAATTATTATGAAAACAGCAACCCATTGTTGTATCAAATAATTTCTGGCGATTATGTATCGGACAGTGATGGTACAGGTATCGTTCATATCGCGCCTGCGTATGGCGAAGACGACTATCTGGTGGCAAAGGCGGTTGACCCAAAATTCCCGGTAATTTTGAATGTAGATGATTATGGTAATTTTGACGAAACGGTTAGAGATTGGGCTGGTGAAAACATTTTTGTTGCAAATCCGAAAATCATAGATTGGCTTCGTGATAACGGTATTTTGGTAAAGAAAGACCAACATAAACACAGTTATCCTTTTGGTCCACGAAGCAAAGAAAAATTGATTTATCGTGCAACAGATGCGTGGTATATTGATGTGCCAAAGATTCGCGAACGCCTTGTTGAGATAACCAAAAACGAAACGACATGGACATCTGCGGGTAATCGTTTTATGGCATGGATAGAAAATGCGCGTCCATGGGGAATTTCACGCAACAGATTCTGGGGCGTTCCATTACCAATCTGGGAAAGGAATGGCGAATATAAAATATTTGGTTCTGTTGCTGAAATGGAAGAATTTTTTGGTGTAAAAATTGATGATTTGCATCGACCAACTTTGGACAAGTTAGAAAAAGACGGGTGGAAACGCATAAGCGATGTTTTGGACTGTTGGTTTGAAAGTGGTTCTATGCCATTCGCGCAATTGCACTATCCATTTGAAAATAGCGACAGGTTTGAAAAAGAATTTCCGGCTGATTATATTATCGAAGGGCAAGATCAAACGCGTGGGTGGTTTTATTCGTTGATGGTAATGGCGACGGCTTTGTTTGATAAGCCTGCTTTTCGTGTAGTATCTGCTAATGGTATGATTTTGGACGAACAAAAAAGAAAGTTTTCAAAATCTTTGCATAACTATTCTGACCCGTCTGAACAATTTGAAATATATGGCGCAGATGCGATACGTCTTTTTATCCAGGGCAGCAACTTTATGAAAGCGGAACCGGTTTGCGTTGATAAAGAAGGCAAAGTCTTTAATGATTCAATCAAGACGATTTTGACACCGCTTTGGAATGCGTATCACTTCTTTACACTTTATGCCAATGCGGGAAAAATTACCGTAGGGCGCGAACCAGATGGTGAAAATTTATTGGATAAATATATTTTGTCTGAATTAAACGATTTGGTAAAAGTGACGACAGATGCACTGAACGAATACAAGCCAGATATTGCAATCAAAGAATTTGTACGATTCTTGGATGTTTTGAATAACTGGTACATTCGTCGTAATCGCGACAGATTCTGGGACGAAGACGAAAGTGCTTTTGAAACATTGCATTATGTATTAGTGAAATTCTGTAAATGTTTGGCACCTTTTGCACCGTTTATAAGTGAATATATATTCAAGAATTTAACAGGTCGCGAATCTGTACATTTGGAAGATTGGCCAAAGGCAATGGATACAGACGAAAAAATATTAAACGATATGCGTCGCGTTCAAATGATAGTGTCAACGGGAAAACAATTGCGTGAACAATACAAGTTGCGTAATCGTTTGCCTTTGTCTGATGTCACGATTGCTGGTGTGAATATGGAAGAATACGGCGATATTATCCGCGATGAATTGAATGTAAAGGAAGTTAAATTCGTCGATAATATCAAAACAGTTGCTGATTCTTTTGTGTATTTGATTACACCAAAAATTGGTGCGCGTCTTGGTGGTGCATTAAAAGATATTATACCAGCGGTTAAACGCGGCGATTACACTATTGACGGCGATAAATTGATTGTTGGCGAATATACACTAAACAGCGATGAATTTGAAAATCGCCTTACTGTCAAAGAAGGTGTGACCGGTGCGGCATTGCCTGATAATACTGCGGTCGTTGTTTTGAATACAGAAACAAACGGCGAATTATTGGCAGAAGGTTTGGTGAACGATGCGTTGCGCTTTATCCAAGATTCACGCAAAACATCTGGTTTGGATGTTTCAGACAGAATCAGATTGACCTTTACGGCTGATTTCGCCTTGTTTCGCGCGATTGAGGCGCATAAAAAACGCATAATGCACGATGCTTTGATTGTTGAAATGAATCCTGGTGCTGCCGAACAATTCACAACGACTATTGAAGAATATAATTTCGCAATCGATATAGAAAAAGCGTAAATGGCAAAAAGCAAAATAACACTTTTACCGGATATTTATTTTGAAAATGTTCCGAAAACATTGAATATGAATATCCGGTCTGAATTGTATTCGACGAATGAATTTACTTTTGCTGTGGCGGTGATTTTGTCGGCACAGGCGACAGATAAGAAAGTCAACGAAGTGACCCCCACACTTTTCAAAATTGCCCCAACACCTGATAAGATGTTGGAACTTGGAATTGATAAATTAAAAGAACAAATCAAAGTAATTTCTTTTTTTAATAACAAGGCAAACAGTATCATAAAATTATCCACACAATTACGCGATGAAAACAGCAACGATGTAAACTATAAATTTCCGCAGAAATATCACGAACGCAGCGAATTGATGAAATTAGCAGGTGTCGGACAAAAGACTGCAAATGTGATAATGAATGTGCTTTGGAATGCGCCCAATATCGGGGTGGATACGCATGTGTATCGTCTGACACATCGTTTTGGTTGGTGTGATGAGTGTGAAAACACGCCTGAGAAAGTCGAAGAAAAATTATTAAAAATAATTCCGAAAAAGTATCACGCAATTACCAATCATGTAATGGTTTTGCATGGGCGATATACCTGTAAAGCACTTCGTCCAGACTGTGCAAACTGTCCAGTGAGCAAATGGTGTAATGCACCGGATAAACGTGATTAAATTACGTAAGGGTTTGTCCCACTTCGCTCTTTGAGCTTCGTGCGACACTGAAAAATTTTAAGCCCACGCTTTCTTGCGTGGGCTAACAATTTTTCGTGGTGCCGGTTATAGGACTTGAACCTACGACCCCCTCATTACGAATGAGATGCTCTACCAACTGAGCTAAACCGGCATAGCGCTGACATAATAATATATATTTTTAATGATTTCCACATTTTATTTTGCGTAAAACAACCATTATTCCTGCGGGGGTAATGCCAGGAATTCGCGACAGTGCAGCGATATTTTCTGGACGCGCTTTTGTCATTTTCTCAATCAGTTCATTTGTTAAACCTGGCAATGATTTATAATCAAAATTTTGTGGAATTCTTAGTTCGCTGTCGCGTTTATAGTTTGCGATTTCGCGTTCGTTTCGTGCAATATATCCCGCATAGAACTTATCGTTTTCGCGTGCTGTTGGTTCACGCAAATTTTTCATTTTTTTATGAAAGTCTTTTGTGATTAAACCCAGCTTTTCCGCCACCGCCCCCAATCGTAATATCGCATTATCAGCGCGCAGATTTAATCTGTATTCTGCCCTTGATGTAAACATACGATATGGTTCATCAACGCCCAGTGTTGTTATATCATCAATCAAAACACCAATCATAGAATTTGTTCTGTCAAGCAGCAACGGTTCAATGTCCATTGCGCGTGCGGCAGCGTTGGCGCCTGCAACCAAACCTTGGGCGGCGGCTTCTTCGTATCCACTTGTCCCATTGATTTGTCCTGCAAAGAAAAGCCCCATACTATCTTTTGATTCCAATGTAGACTTTAACATACGCGCATCAATCGCATCGTATTCAATCGCATATCCATAACGCGCAATGCGTGCGTTTTGCAGTCCCGGTATGGTGCGTATCCATTTGTCTTGAATATCTGCACCAAAAGAAGTTGAAATTCCGTTTGGATAAATTAAATCGCTATTAAAGCCTTCTGGTTCCAGAAATACATGATGTGTTTTATGTTCTGGGAATCGCATTACTTTATCTTCCAATGATGGGCAATACCGCGGTCCAAGTCCAGTTATATCGCCATTATACATCGGCGCATTTTTGATATTCTTGCGAATTATTTCGTGCGTTTTTTCGTTGGTATGCGTGATAAAGCATTTTTCATTTAGTGTATTTTTTTTATCACCAAAGCAAAACCAATCGTGCGGTGTATCGCCCGGTTGTTCTTCGCAAACAGAAAAATCAATGCTGTCGCGATAAATGCGCGCGGGTGTTCCAGTCTTTAAGCGTAATAATTCAAAGCCGTTTTCACGCAACACTTTTGAAATATGTGTGTCATTTTCTTGGTATTCACCATTGTCCATTAAACGACCAGACGGAATTTTTTCATTTCCGCGTGTGACCAAACCACCCAAGAAAGTTCCAGTAGTTAAAACGATGCATACGGCAGAATATCTGTTGTTGACTGTTTTATCTTGTAAATTTAAATCAATAACAGATTCAAAAACAACATCCAAATTTTTTGTGTTTTTTAAAATTTTCACAACCGCATCATGGTAAAGATTGCGGTCTATTTGTGCGCGAAGCGCCTGGGTCGCCGCGCCATGTGTCGCGTTCAATGTGCGCCAATGAATGCCAGCGCTGTCTGCTGCGAACGGCATAACGCCACCAAGTGCCGCCATTTCTGCAACCATTTGTGATTTACCAGGACCACCGATTGACGGATTGCAGGACATAGCGCCAATATCACTTTCGCGCATTGTAATCAGTAATGTTTTCGCGCCACGCCGTGCAGCGGCAGTTGCTGCCTCTACCCCAGCGTGTCCACCACCGATAACAATCACATCGTATTTTTTCATAAGTTAAAAACGTCCCATTCCGCCATTTACGTGAATTGTTTGACCGTTGATATAAGACGCCGCGTCACTTGCCAAAAATACACAAGCGTTTGCAATATCAACTGGTTCGCCAAATCGTCCAGCCGGTATTTGTTCCAGATATTTCTTTTTTAATTCTTCTGGCAAAACATCTGTCATTGGTGTTTTGATAAAGCCCGGTGCGATAGCATTTGCAGTAATACCACGCGAAGCCACTTCGGCGGCAATAGATTTAGTCATTGCAATAATTGCGCCCTTAGATGCGGCATAGTTTGCCTGACCTGCACCACCAACAACACCAACGATAGATGCCATATTGATAATACGACCATATCTTTGCTTCATCATCGGCATAATTGCCGCGCGACACAATTTGAATGTAGCGCGTAAATTAGTATTCAACACATTATCAAATTGTTCATCGGTCATACGCATCAGCAGTGTATCCATTGTGATACCAGCATTGTTGATTAAAACATCAATGCGTCCTGCCTTTTCAATAGTATCGCTTATCAATTTATCAGCCGCGCCGTCAGCAGATAAATCAGAAACGATTTTTATAAAAGAATCATCGAATTCAGATAATTTGTTCGCATTGCGTCCAGTCACAACAACCTTTGCCCCGGCGGCTTTCATCTGTTTCGCAATAGCACCACCAATTCCGCCAGTGGCACCTGTAATTAAAACAACTTTGTTATTTAATTCGAACATATTATACCTCCAATTTCTCTGTTGTGATTTTATCTGTTGTGCGGGAAATCAAGCCAGATAATACATTCCCAGGACCGATTTCGATTGCTTTGTCTATTCCCATATCAACCATTTCCAAAACGCTTTCACGCCAACGCACTCCGTGTGTCAGTTGATAAATCAATGCTTCTTTTATATCTTCTGGCTTTTCAATAACAGCGCAAGTTTTATTCGAAATCCATTTTGATTTTGGTGTATCAATTTTAACTTTTTCAAACTCTTTGCGCATAATGTCAACAGACGGCTCTTGGTCGCGACAATGCACAGGCGCAGAAAGGTTAAGCGGCATAACACGACGCGCACCCGCAGATTTTAATTTTTCACTTGCCATCTCTACTGCATCTTTTAGACCAGATATAACAACCTGACCTGGGCAATTATCATTGGCCATATCGCACCCACATTCATTGCAAATTTCGCGTACAGTATCTGTATCCAAACCCAAAACAACAGACACCAAACCCATGCCAACCGGAACCGCCGCTTGCATAGCGTTTCCGCGTGCACGCAAAAGACGTGCCGTATCAGCAAGCGATATTGCACCCGCTACACAAAGCGCGGTATATTCGCCCAATGAATGTCCCGCAACAAATTCAGGCAATGGCAATTGTGCCGCACGAAACATCGCAACAGATGTAGCCATAATTGCCGGCTGAACATTTTTCGTTAATGTCAATTCTTCGATTTCACCATTGAAAATAATGTTCGATAGTTTTTCGCCAAGTGCATCATCAACTTCGTCAAACACAGCGCGCGCAGCGGCATTGTTTTTATAAAGTTCACTGCCCATACCGATAACTTGTGCGCCCTGCCCCGGAAAAACATAAATAGTTGACATAATGTAAAACCTTTTTTAATGAATAATTTCTTTTGTGTGTGATAACATCTCAGTCAATGCAGTTGGCACTTTACCAGTTTTTTTTAACCAAATTTGATTCAAATTTCTATCTATAACAATATCGTTAGGTTGCAGTTGTTCACAAGAAACATTATGCAAAGTATAGAGTGTTTGCCATGAATATCCAGCTGCGCCTTTTACATCTTTTTCCGATACATTAAAAGATTTTACCGGGACTTTTTCATCTAATTTATATTCGCTTAAATCAAATGTAGAATTATATTCTTTTTTAAGGATTTTACGAACATCTTTTGGATATATTAATTTATTTGCCATCACAAGATTTAATTTTTCATCGGCAACATTAACACCATTTGGCGAATATATAATGCCGTTTGTTTTTTTATCACGGTCAAAAACAATAACACGACGAATTATGTCTATGGAATAAGGTATTTCTGACACACATTGACCTTGGATAATCGTTCTCAATTCGTCCAGATTTTTAAATTCATGCGAAAATGTAAAAACATTATGAATGTCGCATTTGAAAATAACTTTTGATTCAAGATTCATAACATAGTCCTTTGTATTTAATGAATAATTTCTTTTGTTTTGGCCAATAAATTCGTCAAATCACTTGGTGCCACATCGGTTTTTTCTGGCCAAATTTGTTTCAGATTTGCATCAACAACAATGTCACGTGGCGTCAAAGGACTAAAATATAAAAATCTTGAAAGTTTTTCATCGTTGTATTTTTCGACTATTCGAAAATTTTTCACTGGTTCGCATTCAAATCTTGTAGGGATATTTAGCCCCGTAATATTTGCATATTTCTTAGCAACATTTTTACGAAGTTCATCTGGGTATATCAATTTATCCATCACTATCAAATCAAGATGTTCACATTCAATTTCTGCACGAATAGATGCGTCCTTGTGTTCTGGGTCAACAAACCAAGGAATTTGCTTTTCAACCAATCTAAGATCATTATCTATAATTTTTACATTACGTAATATGTGCAAAGTAAAAGGTTTTTGATATGGCGCACATTTGATAATTTGTTTCAATTCATCAAAGTCTTTGAACGAAGCAGTTTCGCTTATCCGTCCGGCAACAATATTATATTCAAATACAACTTTTGACATTAAATTCATAATAACCCCCTTTGGGTACACTATGAATTATAGAAAAAATATCAGAAAAATCAAATTTTTATGCGCTTTTTATTTGCGCAAAGAAAATTCGCAACCGCAATAATTTTGGCGGTAAAAATCAGATTCACGATTGATTTTATTGCGTAAATCATCGTTCCATTTTATTGGCAGATATTCCAAATCGCCACAAGATTCAATTGCAGCCGTGTCAACTTGGGCTTGTGATTTGAATCGCGACACACCAAAGACCGAAGCAATCGCGTTAAATCCGTGCTTTTTCGCATATTCGCGTGCAAAACAAAAACGGTATGCAAAACATTTACTGCACCGCGCACCACGTTCTGGCTCAGATTCAAGACCAGCAACAGCGTTGCGCCAATCATCGTGGTCATAATCACCCACAACATATTTTACACCCAATTTTTCACAGTATTTTATTTGTTCATTCAATCGTTTTTGATATTCGGTTTCTGGGTAAATATTTGGGTTAAAAAACATAACAACAAAATCTTCTATACGGGGAATTTCGCCGTCTACAAGTTGTTGAATTGCGCCGCAAGAGCACGGCGCACAACAAGACATTAAAACCAATTTAATGTTTTTATCCATTTACTTTTTCTGTTAATTCAACCCGATTAAACAAATTTTCTGGAACAACAAACTTTTCGCTATTTGCAATTCTGTGTTCATATTTTGTTGGCCATGACAGGTCGTGTTTAATTTCAAATACATTTTGCATTTTTTCGGCTGCATCTGGAATAAAAGGTGCAGACACGCGCGCAAACAAATCAATCATTTGAAAACATTCGTTCAGTGCCGCCGCTGCGCCGTCCATATCGCCATTTTTTACCAATGCCCACGGCTCTTTTACCGTCATATATTCATTTGCAATTGCCCAAAGTGAACGCAACGCGAATATCGAATCTCTGAATTCGCATTTATCCAAAGCATTTGTTAAATCGTTTAATTTTTCATTTATTTTCGATTCTAAATCTTTATCAATTTCGCCACCACTTGGAACAACATCGCCGAAGTTTTTATTTGATAATTTACAAACGCGCGACACAAAGTTGCCAAGCATTCCATTTAAATCTTTGTTCACAATGTCTGCAAAGCGTTCCATGGTAAAATCAGTATCATCTGTTTCTGGTGCTGATGCCAGCAGGGCGTATCTCCAACAATCACTTGGTGCGATATTTAACGCTTCGTCCAAGAATATGCCGTTTCCAGTAGACTTTGAAATCTTTGCACCGTTAAAGTTCATGAAATTCAAAGCCTTTAATACATCAACTGTTTTCCAATTATCATTGACAGCGATTTCTTGTGCTGGGAAAAACACAGAATGAAAAGACACATTATCTTTGCCCATGAATTGGGTATAATGACAGTCTGGATTTTTCCACCAATCTGCCCAATTTTTATTTGCGATTTGCGATATAGAAACATATCCCCACGGTGCATCAAACCAAACATAGAAAACCTTGTCTTCATAGCCCGGTTTATTGACAGGTATTCCCCACTTCAAATCGCGCGTAATCGGCGCATCATGCAACCCTTCGGCAAGCCATTTATAAGCAATCGCAGTAGCGGTTTTGGGCCAGCCAACACGTGAATCAACCCACGCGCGCAATTTGTCTTGGACAGCACTAAGTTTGAAATACAAGTGTTTTGTTTCGCGCATTTCAACTGGCGAATTTGGGTTTATCGCACTGTGCGGAGAAATCAAATCAGATGGATCAAGTGATGCCCCACATTTTTCGCATTCATTTCCGTATGCTTTTTCATAACCGCATTTTGGACAAGTCCCAATAACATATCTGTCCGCTAGGAACATTTGTTCGTCCACGGAAAAAGGTTGCTTTGATATGCGTTCTTCTATCATGCCTTCGCTTTCCAAGCGATTAAATAATTCATGAATCAATTTTTCTTGGGCGTCCGTATGTGTGCGACCATATAAATCAAAAGACAATTTGAAATTACGAACAACATCCAGATGCTTTGCACGATATTTTTCAACATATTCTTCAACAGGCATATTTTCACGCGCCGCACCAATTTCAGAAGTTGTTCCATGTTCATCAGAACCACCGATATAAAGAACATCGCGCCCGTGTGCACGGCAGAATCTGGCGTATACATCACTTGGCAACAAACAGCCAATCAAGTGTCCAATGTGCAAATTATTGTTTACATAAGGTAGTGCAGAAGTGATTAAATATTTTTGTCCCATGTATCTGTCCTTCGAAATTCGTGGATTGCCACATGAAGCCTTGGCGAAGTGTGGTGGGTGTTAAGGGACTCGAACCCCTGACCCTCTGCGTGTAAAGCAGATGCTCTAGCCAACTGAGCTAAACACCCGAAAAGCATTGCTTATGATAATATATTTTTTTCTTTTGTCCAGAAAAAATAATTATGCGCCAATACCAGGAAATCCCCCAGTTATCGAAGACATAGTTTTTTCAATCAATGTATCGGCTTTTGATTTTGCGTCCCTATACGCGGCCAAAACCAATTCAGATAATTTTTCTGCGCCCAAAGATAACGCGTCATTATGAATTTTAACATCTACAACATCATATTTTCCGGTCATATCAATAACCACAGAGCCATTTTCAGCGATACCTTTGACCCGCTGCTGAGCCAACGCATCTTGGGCATTTGATATTTTTGTTTGTAAATCTTGAGCTTGCGCCATAAGCGCTTCCATATCCATTTTTTGTTCCTTAAAAAGAAAAATGTCGGGCAAAAATGCCCGACATAGTTTTTATTTTTTCATTTCTTTACCGGTTTTCTGGTCGATACCAACCATAGAAAAACGAGTCTTGCCGCGTTTATCTGCACCCATATAGCGAACAAAAACTTTGTCGCCTTCTTTGAAGCCAGCATCTTCGATTTTCTTGATTCTTTCGCCAGTTATTTCAGAAATATGAACCAAAGATTCAAAGTTTTTCATAATTTTTACGAACAAACCAAAATCTTTGACCCCAGAAACAACACCTTCGTAAATTTCGCCAACTTCTGGTTCTGCGACAATTTCTTTGATACGCGCAATCGCGTTTTCTGCATCGTCTTTGGAAAGTGCCATGATTTTAATGCTTCCGTCATCTTCCAATTCGATTTGCGTATTTGTATCGCGTGTCAAAGTCTGAATCACAGAGCCACCTTTGCCGATAACTTCGCGAACTTTGTCTGGGTTGATTTTCATAGTATAACTTTGTGGCGCATATTCAGACACAGATTTACGTGGTGCCTTTATCGCTTTTTCAATTTTGCCCAAGATATGCATACGACCGTCTTTTGCTTGGGACAACGCATGTTCCATAATTTCAAAAGTGATAGAAGTGATTTTTATATCCATTTGCAGCGCGGTAATACCACGATCTGTCCCGGTCACCTTGAAATCCATATCGCCCAAGTGGTCTTCATCACCCAAAATATCGGTCAAGATTGCATAATCATCGCCTTCTTTGATTAAGCCCATTGCGATACCAGCAACCGGTCTTTTCATTGGAACACCACCGTCCATCATAGCCAATGTAGCACCGCAAGTAGTTGCCATTGATGAAGAACCATTAGATTCCAAAATATCACTGCACACGCGAATTACATAGTCAAATTCACTGCGTGTTGGAACCATTGGATGGACCGCACGCCAAGCCAAATTACCATGCCCCAGTTCACGACGCCCAGGTGCTTTTAACCCTTTGGCTTCGCCAACTGAATACCCTGGGAAATTATAGTTCAAAATGAAATCGCGTTCATCGTCACCGTCCAAAGATTCAATGGGTAATGCGTCTTTGCCACCACCCAATGTCAAAGATACCAAAGCCTGGGTTTCACCGCGTGTGAACAAAGCGGAACCATGTGCACGTGGCAATATCCCCAATTCGATTTCAATTGGGCGTACAGTTTTTGTATCACGACCGTCAATACGTGGCTTGCCCGCCAAAATATTGCCACGCATAATGCGAGCAGTTATATTTTCAACAATTTCATCTGCCCATGATTCCAATGTAGATGTGGCAGTCGTGGTTTCCGGGAACAATTCTGGGATACGCGCTTTGGCCTTGGCGTGAATTTCTGCCAAAGTGTCAAGACGAACCAATTTTTCTTTTATCAAAAGTGCATCAGTAATTTCGCCAGAAAACTGTTCGAAATCTTTTTCCATAATGATATATTCTTCGGAATTTTGTGGCACTTCCCAGCGTTCTTTTCCAGCCTTTTGAACAAATTCGTTTATCGCATTGATAACAGTTTGTTGTTGGTCAAAACCGAATTTAACAGCACCAAGTGTTGTTTTTTCATCCAATTCACCAATTTCAGATTCCACCATCAATACGCCGTCTTTGGTTGCAGCAACGACCAAGTCCATTTCGGAATCTTGAATATCTTTTTTTGATGGATTCAAAATATATTGACCGTCACGATAACCAACGCGTGCAGCACCAATTGGACCCTGGAAAGGAACACCAGATATAGCCAAAGCAGCACTCGACGCAATCATCGCCAAAATATCAGGCTGATTCTTTTTGTCATAAGAAAACACCTGGGCAATGATTTGAACTTTGTTTTTGAAAGTTTCTGGGAACAACGGACGTATAGGTCTGTCGATAAGGCGTGCAGTCAATGTTTCATTCACACTGGCCTTGCCTTCGCGTCTATCGCGAGAGCCTGGAATACGACCTGCCGAAGCAAATTTTTCTTGGTAATCAACAGTAAGAGGAAAGAAATCTTGCCCTTCGACCGCTGTTTTTTCAGCGCACACAGTCGCCAAAACCATGGTCTGACCCATTGTTGCCATCACGGAACCAGTTGCCTGCTTTGCATAACGACCGGTTTCCAAACGAACTGTTTCATCGCCATATTGAAATTCAACAGCAATTGGTTTGTTCAAAACATGTTCGTCATTATTATTTGATTTCTTAAATATACCAAACATAATTTTTCTCCATTTTTTTAATGTTAGTTATTATTTTTTATGCGAAGAAAAATTATTCATTTTTGTATTCTGGCGGTAAAAATACAAGAAAGAACAATTTCTTCTTCGCTACATCCGGTCGAATTATAGAATATATTTATTCTTTTGCAACAAATAAGTAAAAATTCAATTTTTTTCTTGCTTTTTGGCGATTCGGGCGCAATAATAAGGTCGTGTTCTTAAAATGAGTTTTTAAGAGCGGGGTTGAAAAACCCCGCTCTTTCAAAATAAAAGGCAATAAATTATAGTCTAAGGAGAAATAAATGTCTTTTGAATCTATGCCACGTCAAGATTTGTTATTAGCCATCGATTCTTTGGCCCAAGAAAAAATGATAGACCGTGAAACTGTTATTGAATCATTAGAGGCGGCTATTACAAAAATCGCAAAACATAAATACGGCGAAGAATTTAATATTGTGTCTGAAATCGACCGTAAAAATGGCTCTATACATGTGAAGCGTTTGTTTGATGTTATCGAAAGTCCTGAATCAATGGGCGAAGATTATGATGCAAACACTATGTTGACGGTAAAGCAGGCAAAAAAATACGCGTCTAATCCGACTGTGGGCGATGTTGTCGAAGATATGTTGCCAGAACCTGAATTTGGTCGTATGGCTTTCCAGACTGCTCGTCAGATTATGTCTGCACGCGTAAGAGATGCTGAAAAAGGCAGACAATACGAAGAATTCAAAGAAAATATTGGCGACATTGTCAACGGTGTTGTTAAACGTATCGAATTTGGCAGTGTTTTCGTGGACATAAATGGCAAAGCCGAAGGCTATATTAAAAATACAGAACTTATCCCTGGGGAAAAATTGGCTGTGGGCGACCGCGTGCGCGCATTGGTTATGGATGTGGTGCGTTCTAATTCTGGTCCACAAATATTCTTAACCAGAACACATCCTTTGTTTATGGAAAAACTGTTCACCCAAGAAGTGCCAGAAATTTACGAAGGTATTATTAAAATCAAATCTGTTTCCCGTGCACCTGGGTCACATGCAAAAATCGCCGTGGAAACACTTGATCCGTCTATTGATGCAGTTGGAATTACAGTTGGTATCAAGGGAACACGTATTCAACCAGTGATAAACGAATGTCATGGTGAAAAGATTGATGTCATTTTGTATTCCGAAGACCCTGCTGTGTTTATCGTGAACGCTATGCAACCAGCCAAGGTCGCAAAAATCATCGTTGACGAAGATACACATGTTGCATCTGTGGTCGTCACTGCGGACCAGCAATCTTTGGCTATTGGTCGTCGCGGTCAGAATGTGAGATTGGCTTCTCAATTGACCGGCTGGAACATTGATGTTATGAGCGAAGCCGAAGAACAAGAACGTCGCGCCAAAGAATTCAAAGAAAAGACTGAATTGTTCACAAGTGCTCTGGATGTTGATGAAACGATTGCTCAATTGCTTATCACCGAAGGTTTCAGAACTATCGAAGAAATCGCGTATGTTGAAAAATCTGAATTGGAATCTATTGAAGGCTTTAACCCAGAATTGGCAAGCGAATTGCAAAATCGTGCCAAGGCATACTTGGTCAAGGTTGAACAAGACTATTTCGACAATGGACACAAAAACGGTATGTCCGACGATTTGTTGAAATTTGATTTCATTAAACGTCCGATTATTATGAAGTTGGGTGAAAATGGTATAAAATCTTTGACTGATTTGGCAGACTTGGCTTCTGATGAATTGGTTGAAATTTTGGGCGAAGATAATATGTCTGCGCATTTGGCGGACCGCGTCATTATGAAGGCGCGCGAATTGGCTTATGGTATTACGCCGGAAGAAGACGCAGAATAAAAATAAAGAGAATATAACCAAAGGTTAAAATATGGCAACATTAACACTTGGAAAATCGGTCACTGTGGGCGCAGTGCAAAGCAAGAAAGGCGATGCGGTGTTCGTTGAACGCCGTCGCCGTATTGTCGCCCCGGGTAGCAAAGAATTGCGTGATGAACCGAAAAAAGTTGAACCTGTACGAAATGCTGCAGATGAAAAATTGCGTGCTGTGTTGGCTGCTGCCAAAGCGCGTGACGAAGAACGCAAAAAACGCGAAGCCGAAGAAGAAGCGGCGCGCCTTGCACGCGAAGCAGAAATCGAACGCGAAAATCGCGAATACGAAGCGGTCAAAGAACAATTGGCTCAACGCGAAAATGCAGAATCTCAACAACAAGACGACAGCCCGATTGTAAATGTTGTGCCACGTGAAAATACTCACGAAACAAAAAAGAATAATGCACTGCAACAAAATCATAGTAATCGCAACTTTAACGATGACGATGATACGCGCAGTGGTAAACAAAACCGTTTTAAGAAAGACTTTAAGAAAGGCGGCAAAATATCCATACACGATATTGTTATCGGTGGCGGTGAAGATGATGACGATGATGAAATCGGTATTCGTGGTGCAAATCGCAGACGAAGCGAAGCGTCATTAAAACGTTTTCGTGAAAAAGCTCGTGCTGTATTTACTGCCCCGCAAAAGGTTGAACATGTCGTCACATTGGGCGATACGATTACTGTGAAAGATTTGGCGGCTGCTATGGCTGAAAAAGTCGGTAATGTTATCAAGAAATTGATGGAAATGGGGATGATGGCTTCACAAAATCAATCTATTGATGCGGATACGGCTGAATTGGTTGCATCTGAATTTGGCGCAACGGTTAAACGTGTAGATGTTAAACCTTATGCGTCTATTTTGGAACAACAACCAAACCCAGAAAATTTGAAACCGCGTTCGCCTGTGGTGACAGTTGTGGGACATGTTGACCATGGTAAAACTTCGCTTTTGGACGCGTTCCGTAATGCAAATGTAGCAGCAGGCGAAGCAGGCGGAATAACCCAGCATATTTCGTCATACGAAGTAAAAACAAAATCTGGCGCAATGATAACATTCCTTGATACGCCAGGACATGAAACATTTACTGCGATGCGTGCGCGTGGTGCACAGATTGCTGATATAGTGGTATTAGTGGTTGCTGCCAATGATTCCATAATGCCGCAAACTATTGAAGCGATAAATCACATTCGTGCTGCCAAGGTACCGTTTATTGTTGCAATCAATAAATGCGATTTACCAGAGGCTAATCCGCAACGCGTAAAAACAGACCTTTTGCAACAAGAAGTCCAAGTCGAAGATATGGGCGGAGATGTTCAGTGTGTAGAAATATCTGCCAAAACCAAAATGGGGCTTGATAAATTGGAAGAAGCCATTTTATTACAAGCCGAAATTATGGACCTTAAAGCAGACCCGGAAATGATGGCTTCTGCTTATGTAGTCGAAGCAAAAATGGAAAAAGGGCTTGGTGCTGTTGCAACTATTTTGATTCGCCAAGGGACATTGTCTGTCGGTGATGTGTTTGTAGTCGGTGAAACATTTGGACGCGTTCGTGGTCTTATCAATTCAAGTGGCGTTCGTGTAAAAAGCGTTAAACCGGGTCAGCCTGTAATGGTTTTGGGACTTGAATCTGTCCCAAGTGCGGGTGACGAATTACATGTTATGGAAACCGAAGCACAAACACGCGAAGTTGCTGCTTATCGCGCCCAAAAAGCAAAAGACAAAGCAAACGCAGTAAAACGTTCATCATTGGAAGAATTATTTGCGAAACGCGATGAAACCAAGAAATTGACCCTGCCTATTATCTTGCGCGCAGATGTCCAAGGTTCGGTAGAAGCAATATCTGATATGTTGCGTGGATTTAATTCTGAAAAGGCTGGTGTAGAATTATTGTCTGCGGGCGTTGGGCAAATTACCGAAGGCGATATAAGATTGGCAACGGCTTCGGGTGCTGTTATAATCGCGTTCAATGTGCGTGCTGATTCTGCGGTTCGCGATATGGCGCGTAATAACGGTGTAGATATAAGATACCACAGTGTTGTATACCGTATCACAGATGAAATCAAAGAAATATTGTCTGGTAAATTGGCACCTGAAAAACGCGAAAACTTTATTGGGTACGCAGATGTTATCGCACTGTTTACGGTTGGCAAAGGAACACGTGTTGCAGGTTGTCGCATAAGCGAAGGTGTTATTAAAAAGTCTGCATTTGTGCGTTTGCTGCGCAACAATGTTGTTATCTATGACGGTAAAATTGGTGAACTGCGTCGTGAAAAGAACGAAGTTAGCGAAGTATCTGGTGCTGGCGTAGAATTCGGGATGAGTTTTGATAAATACAACGACCTTAAAGAAGGCGATCGTGTCGAATGCTATGAGGTGCAAGAAATCAAAGCCCAGTTGTAATATAAAAATTGATATTGCAATCTGAATTTTTGCTGTTATAATGCTTCTGCTTTGGGTGGTTAGCTCAGTTGGCTAGAGCGTCACGTTGACATCGTGGAGGTCGTTGGTTCGAGCCCAATACCACCCACCAGAGTTTTTTGAACTTGGTACCTTTATTCGTATCTCAAACTGTCTATCGGATTTAATTTTGCGGCTTTTATTGCAGGCATTACGCCCGATGCCAGTCCTACAACAACTGCAACCCCCATTGATAATATTACCGGCCAAATTGAAAACGGAACATCATATCCCAATATAAATCGCCCTACCCCTTGGGAAAGCAAAACACCAAGCAGAAGCCCTATCATGGAGCCGATAAAAGAAATCATTATTGATTCTGATAAAAATTGAATTATTATCACACGTTCGCGCGCACCGATTGCTTTGCGAATACCGATTTCACGCGTGCGTTCGGCAACAGATGTCAACATCATATTCATAATTCCAATTGAACCAACCAAAAGTGATACTGCTGCAATCGCAATTAAAAGCAATTTCAGATAGCCTGTCACTGTATCCATTGTTTCCATAATTTGTTTCATATCTGTAATTTGAAAATCGTCTTCGTCACCATCTTTGATTCTGTGCCGCTGGCGTAAAAGAGAAGTCAATTGTTCAATCACAACATTATTGTCTGCATCTGGAAAAATCTTTAACGCAATCATTGTGACTGCATCAGGAAACTTTGACCCTTGTAATCTTTTTTTCAATGTAGTGACAGGTATTATAACCATATCGTCTTGGGAACCAAAGGCGGAATCGCCGCGGGCTTTCATAACACCAATCACGACAAAAGGCATGTTTTGAATTCTTATTGTTTCCCCCACTGGATTTTCAGGCAGCCCAAGTTCGATTGCTGTATCTGGCCCAACAATCGCATAAGTTGCTGCGTTTTTAACCGCAGAATCATCAAAGAAAGTCCCGTATTCCATATCAATATCTTGTATGGTTAAATAATCAGGATAAGTCCCCAGCATCATTGTTGCCCAATTCTTGTTCCCATAAATAACCTGGGCATTTCCCATTTGTGCTGGGGTTATTGCCATGACATCCGGCAATCTTTTTATCTGTTCGGCATCTGTTATGGTAAGGGTTTGTCTGTTTCCTGTCCTGACACCGCCACTGCGCGCTGCGCCCGCGCGAATTACAATAGTATTTGTGCCAAGTGAAGAAAATTGATCTGAGATTGATTTTTGAACAGTTTCGCCAACTGCTACCATTATCACTACTGCCATAACGCCGATAATGATGCCAAGGACGGTCAAGAACGAACGTAATTTATTTCCGCTTATCGATATCCAAGATTCTTTCAAAATGTCGCCAAGGGTCATTTTTGATGCCGTTTTTCTGATTTTAATAATATGGTTTCGTTCTTTGGAACAGGACCGTCATAAGTAATGCGTCCGTCGTAAATATGTATAACGCGGTGCGCGAATTGCGCTATTTCAAATTCGTGGGTAATCATAATTATAGTTATGCCCATATCGCGATTTAATTTTTCAAAGAATTTCAATATTTCTGTCCCCATTTTAGAATCAAGCGCACCAGTCGGTTCATCTGCCAGAATCAATTTAGGATTACCAGACAAAGCACGCGCAATAGCAACCCTTTGTTTCATACCGCCCGAAAGTTGTGTTGGAAAATAAAATTCAAAATTTTCAAGATTTACCAATTTCAACATTTCGCGTGCACGCGTTATTCTGTCATTCATAACCCAGCCACGATACATCAGCGGCATCATTACATTATCGATGACTGTGCGCCGCGCAAGCAGATTAAAATTTTGAAAAACAAAGCCGATGTATTCATTTCGAACGGTTGCCAAATCATCATCGGACATGGTTGTTATATCACGACCGTATAATTCATAAGTCCCACTGGTTGCACTATCAAGTGCGCCAACGATATTCATACATGTTGATTTTCCAGAACCGCTTGGACCCATAATTGCGACAAATTCACCGGCATTTATTGTGAAAGTTATATCAAATAAAACTTGCTGAACACCACCAACAGCAATCGGGAAACTTTTGCAAATTTTGTTCATCACAATAATCGGGGTTTTATCTTTCATCACATTCTTGGTCCGCGCATAGTTGATTTATTAGTTGTCGTTTGACCAGTAAAGCCAATTATCAATTTATCGTTTTCAAATAAATCTTCAGATATAATTTGTGTGTCTGTGGGGGTTGCGATTCCACGTGTATACGGCACAAATACTATATCTTTGCCGCGTTTTATTGCCAGGTGAGTTTTTGGTGTTATATCTTCTGGAACATCTTTGATAATATTTTTATATGTTCGTATCAAAAGCCCGGAATTTTTTGTTTTCCATGCGTTTTTTGCTTCTGCTACGACTATGGTCACAAAGGCTGTCATGCCTGGCATCAATTTCAAATCAGAATTATCAACATCGATTACAACGGTGTACACAACAACATTAGAAACATTTGTTGGAGATAATCTTATTTGTTGAACATGCCCATTAAATGTCTTATTTGGATACGCATCAACAGTAAAAGTGACAGGCAGCCCTTCTTTTATCATGCCAATATCTGCTTCGGATACAGCGGTTTCTATTTGCATTTTTGATAAATCTTCGGCGATTTCAAAAAGGTCTGGGGTTTGGAAAGAAGCCGCCACTGTTTGCCCTTTGTCTACTTTGCGCGAAATGACTGTTCCGTCTACTGGCGAAGTAATCGTTGCGTACCCCAGATTTGTGACAGCGCGTTCGTATGAATATTGTGCTTTGTTGACGGCTTGCTGGGCTTGTTCATATGTGGTTTGTGATTTTTCCATTTCAGCGCGTGAAATAAAGCCGTCTTTGAACAAAGTTTCGTTTCTTTCAAATTCGCTTTTTGCGTATTTTAATTCTGATTTAGCAGCATCTAATGATGCTTTGGCTTCGTCAACCGTAGATTGTAAAACAGACGGTTCGATTGTCAGCAATAAATCACCTTTTTTTACGCGTGAATTATAATCAACAAAAATGTCTTCAATTGTGCCCGATACTTGTGAACCTACATTAACAGTATTCACCGGCATAATTTCTCCAGTTGCGGTGACCGTTTGAACAATATCACCGCGCGTAATATCAACAGTTATATAATCTTTGCGTTTTGTTCGTGTTCCAAAATATATCCATAAAACAATTCCAACCAAAATTAAAATAAAAAGCAATGACCACCATTTGTGACGCCACATCCACCCAAAAAATCTTTTGAGAAACGAAAGTTTAGCAACTTTTTCTTCCATTATTTATTTTCCTTTAATCCGTTTTGAATATCGCCAATAGCCAATGCGACTGCGGCGCGTTTTATAAACAAATCGTATTTTGCAGAATTATTTTGTTTTCTTGCGTTGACCAGTTCAGATTGCGCAGTTTGCCAATCAAGCATTGTTGCGCGACCAACTTTGTACATGCCAGAAGTCACGCGTTCAGATTCTTTGGCAGATTTCAATAATGTTTCAGACTGTTTCAACACGGTTTTCGCAGTTTTGTAATTTTGATATGCAGTAAACACATCCATAACCGCATTGTTTTCGGTGTCTTGTTCATTATATTTCATACTTTCATAATCTGCATTTGCGGACCGCGCGTTATAGTAATTCAGGAAACCTGTAAATATAGGCATTGATGCAGACACTCCGATTGTGCCATGAATTTTGGTAGACATGTGTTCAAACATTCCACCCATTGTTTTATCATCTATATCAACACCGCCAGTCACAGAAATAGACGGCAAGTTTTTCAAAAACGCGCTATTCCTTCTATGCCATGCTGCATTTGTTTGAGATTTTGCTTTTAATAAATCTGGTCTTTTTTCTTTCGCGATGTTTATCAGTTTATCTATGTTGTCGCTTTCTGCATCAGACCCAAAAGTCACAGGCATATCTTTGATTTTTATATGTTCGTCTGCGGGAAAAGAAAGTGTGTTTAACAATGTTCCCTTGATAATTTCGCGATTGTTTTTTGCACGCTCTAATTCCAATTGTGACGAAGCCAGTGTCGTATCAGCCTTGTACACATCAGCGCGCGCAACAACGCCGGCTTTGTATTTTTTATCGGCTGTTTCTTTTGCAGTCTTGGCAACGGTCAGTGCTGCTTCTGCTGCAACAACATCAGCGTCAGCGTTCAGCAGAGCATAATAGTATCCAACAACAGAATAAACATAATTTTGAATGGTTTCGTCATAATCGAATCCTGTGGCGCGATAAGTTGCCAGACTTTGTGCAAAATCAGATTCACGTTTTCCAAAATCAAAGACCAGGTATGATGCGGAAAGCGAAGCGGTATAGTCCCAATCATCGTGTTCTGTGTGCGACCGATTTGCACCCATTTTACCAGAAACAGACGGTAAATAATACGAATGCGATGCATTTTTTGTAAATCTTGCAGATTGTAATGATGCGTATGCGGCAGCAGTGCGCGGGTTTCGGCAAAGTCCCAAATCTATGACTTCGACCAAGCCGATTTCATAATCTGGGATATGACGCATGGTGGCGCAGTCGTCAAAGGCGATGGCAGTCAGCGGAAATACGGCAAAAAAGCACACATAATATTTCATGATAATCTTTTGGTTTTATATAAAATGATACCCTGTTTTTGGGCAAAAAAATATCGGAACTAATTCATTAAAAGCCCCCATAATTTTTATGTTGAAATCTGATTTTTTTTTGCCTATGATGCCTTTACGTGATTGGCCAGGTGGCAGAGTGGTTATGCAGAGGACTGCAAATCCTTGGATGCCGGTTCGATTCCGACCCTGGCCTCCAATCTTTGAAAATGATAACACAAATAACTCTTACCGATTTCAGAAATCATTCGTGTTCCAGAATTACTGTTGGAGACTTCAAAAATATTGTTATAACCGGGCTGAATGGTGCTGGCAAGACAGCAATACTGGAAGCATTATCGCTTCTTTCCGGGGAACGCGGACTGCGCGGTGCAGATATGCAGACAATGGCACGATTTAATGGTAATGGTGGTTTTTCTGTATTTGCAACAACTGCTGATGAAAATGATGTATGCGTTTATTTTAATGCAAATGAATCAAATCGTCGTGCAAAAATGAATAATGAAAATGTGGCTTTGTCTGAATTGGGCAAATTTTTACGCATTGTATGGCTGACCCCGCGCGAAGACAGAATTTTTGTAGATTCTGCCCAAGAAAGACGTTCTTTTTTTGACCATCTGGTTGCTAATTTTTCGCCGTCCCATATCGGGCATATATCACGATTAAATAAATTGTTATCCGAACGTGGGGGAATAATAAAAACTGGTGGCGATAAAAATTGGCTTGATGCGATTGATAATCAAATTGCACCACTGTCTGTATCAATTGCCGCAGACCGTATACGATACGCGTCAGAATTGAATTATTTTTTTGAATCAGGTGCGGTTTCTGTAAATGGTATGTTGGAAAATATGCTTTTGAAAAATTCTGCGACAATGGTTGAAAAGGCTTATTTAGAATATTTGCAAAATAATCGTGGTCTGGTTGGTGACAAAATGGTAATTGACGGTGCACATAAATCAGATTTTGGCGTGTTTAATAAAAAACTGAATTTACCGGCGCAGATAACATCAACCGGACAACAGAAATCTATTTTAATCGATTTAATTCTGGCGCACGCGAAATTGATTCATATAAAAACCGGGGCAAAGCCGGTGATTTTGCTGGACGAAGCGGCGGCGCACTTGGACGAAAAAGCACGCGTAAAATTATTTTCTGATTTGAATGAATTGAATGCCCAGGTTTGGGCAACAGGTCTTGATATGAATGTGTTTGCAAATGTTCCAGGGGCTTTATTTGTCACTTGCCAAAATGGCACAATAAGTAATATAGTAAAGGCGGAGAATTAAATATGTCAAAGATAAACTATCAACAATTATTAGACACTGCATTAAAATCTGTCGTCAAAGAGGCATTGATTCATGCGCAATTTAATGGCCTTGGGGACGATGCCAGTTTTTTCATAACTTTCAAGACGCGTGATGCGGGTGTTGTGTTGCCTGACTTTTTGCGGATAAGATATCCAGACATTATGACCATAGTATTACAGTATTCGTATAGCAATCTTAATGTATCAGACAAAGAATTTGGTGTTCAATTAACATTTGACGGTCGACCTTTTTTTATAAGGGTTCCATTTTCTGCGTTGGTTGAATTCAAAGACCCGTCGGTTGATTTTATGTTGTCTTTCCAGCCGAATCAGCCGTCAAACACAGAAAAAAAATCAGAAGATATTGAATTACCATTGGAAGAAAAACCGGGCACTGTTCCAGACGACAAGCGCGTTGTATCACTGGACGAATTTAGAAAAAGAAAAAATCAATAAAAACACCGGCATTTGCCGGTGTTTTCTTATTCTTTTTTATCGGTGTTTTCGATAATTTTTTTCTCTGACTTTTCAGATTCCAAGAAATTTTCCAACCAATGATTATCTGTCTTTAACTGGCGGACATCAGAATTTTCCAACAATTTCTTTTGAAGTGGAATTGTTGTTTTGATTCCTTCGATAACGAATTCGTCCAACGCGCGTTCTGCACGCATGATACATGCCGGTCTTGATTGCGCGTGCACAATCATTTTTGCAATCATAGAATCGTATGTTGACGGTATAACATATCCGCTGTATACGGCAGAATCTACGCGAACGCCAAGTCCACCTGGTGGTGCATACAATGTTATTTTACCGGGGTTTGGAATAAATGTTTCTGGATCTTCGGCATTGATACGAAATTCAATCGCGTGTCCATGTGCAACAAGGTTAGATTGTGTATATCCCAACCTTTCCCCAGCAGCGATTCGTATTTGTTCACGAACCAAATCAACGCCATAGACCATTTCAGTCACCGGATGTTCCACCTGTAATCTTGTGTTCATTTCCAAGAAATAAAATTTCCCGTCTTCGAACATAAATTCAAAAGTTCCAGCATTTGTGTATTTCATTTTCTTGGCAGCAGTTTTACAGATTTCAATCATATCATCGCGCTGCTTTTGTGTAAGTATTGCCGCCGGACATTCTTCCATTAACTTTTGATTTTTTCTTTGAAGTGAACAATCGCGTTCGCCGAAAATTACGACATTGCCGTGTTTATCACCCAAAACCTGAAATTCTATGTGACGCGGATGAAGTAGTAATTTTTCCATATAAAGCGTGTCGTCACCAAACGCAGTTTTTGATTCTGCTTTTACAATCGGGAATGCTTCGCGTAATTCGTTTGCATTGTGCACAGCGCGCATACCGCGCCCACCACCGCCAGATGCCGCCTTTATCATAACTGGATAACCGATTTTATCCGCCCAAACGATAGCATCTTCGATATTTTTTATTGCACCGTCAGAACCCGGAACCACAGGCAACCCACATTTAATTGCGGTTTGTTTAGCGTTTACTTTGTCGCCCATTTTGCGAATCATATCAGCATTTGGTCCAATCCAGATAAGTCCGTGTTGTTCAACCTTGTCCACAAAATCTGCGCGTTCAGATAAAAAGCCATACCCCGGGTGAATTGCATCTGCATTCGTCAGCAATGCCGCCGTCAATATTGCAGATTCATTCAGATAAGATTCACTGCTCTGTGCTGGTCCGATACACACAGATTCATCAGCCAATTTTACATGCATAGCGTCCCTGTCCGCAGTAGAATAAACCGCCACAGTGCGTATTCCCATATCACGACAAGCACGAATAATACGCAGTGCTATTTCACCACGATTAGCAATTAAAACTTTCTTAATCTGCGTCATTTGAAACCTGTTCTATCACAGCAATTGGTGTATCAAATTCAACAGCAGTTCCGTCTGCGACCAATATTTCTTTGATAACACCGTCAATATCAGACTTTATAGGGTTAAAGGTTTTCATCGCCTCTACCAAAGCGATAGTGTCTCCTGCTTTGACAGTTGAACCGACCTTTACAAAAGGTTTTGCGCCTGGTTCTGGTGCCAGATAAAGCACACCCACCATTGGTGATTTCAGCGCGTGTCCAGATATTTTATCCGCACCATTCACCTTTGATTGCGGAACGAACGCCGCCGCTGGTGCAGCCACTGCTTGTTGTTTAGATAAATGAATATGTTTACGATATAAACCCAATAACAGTTGACGTTCCAGGTCCAGTTCTGTGATGCCCATTTCATCCATCAATTTGGACATGTTTTCAACTGTCGAACGAAAAGAAGCCATAATTATAAATCCTTTTTTAAGCCATATATCACTACTAATTTTACCACATTGATTCTTGAAGTCAAGGAACGGGATCATAACCGCATCCACCACCAGGTCTGCAACGCGATATACGCTTCATCCCCATCCATGTTCCACGAAATAAACCGTATTTTTCGATTGCTTGTTTTGTGTATTCGCTGCAAGTAGGGATAAATCTGCATGCCGCCCGCCCCCCGATAATGGGCGATATACATATCTGGTACATTCGCAACATTTTGCAGCCCACATCACATAAAAACTTATTGAGATTCTTTGGCATTTTTATACATTTTGGAAATTTTCTTGATAGTATGCGCAACCTTCTTTCGTCCATTTTTACGGTCGATTTCCAAGATATTTCGATACAAGATAAAGATATAGTCCAATTCAGGCAACATGTATCTTTCATTAAAGGCAATCCAATCGCGTATCAACCTTTTTGCACGATTTCGCTGAACCGCCAATTTCAAAGTCCGCTTTGACACGATAATTCCATATCTGGCGTCATCTGGAATTTTTGCCAGTTTAGCCTTCAAAATAAAACCGTCGGTTGATGCCTTGAAATCATCAGCCGTCGTAAGAAAATCTTTGTGATTACGTATTGTTTTTCTTTTCATAAGCCAATAATACCAGAATATAAAGAAAATCAAATAAAAAAGCAAAATTTATCATTATGTGTGCTTGATTTTTTCTGCGCCTGTTTTATAATGCGGACAACAAAGCAAGAGAAAGGCAAATGTATAATTGGTTATTAAAATTTTTTTCCGCAGATATGGCAATAGATTTGGGAACGGCAAACACTTTGATTTATGTCAAAGACCGCGGTGTTGTGTTGAATGAACCATCTGTGGTTGCAGTTGTTGAAAACAGATTATTGGGTCGCAAAGAAATAAAAGCTGTGGGTGCAGAAGCGAAACAGATGTTCGGTCGTACGCCTGGGCGAATTTCTGCTGTGCGTCCGCTTCGCGACGGCGTTATCGCAGATTTCGAAGTCGCCGAAGAAATGATAAAATACTTTATTCGCAAAGTGCATCAGAAAAACCCATTGGCGGCGCCGCTTATCATTATTTGTGTGCCGTCCTGTGCGACCCAGGTGGAACGTCGTGCTATTCAAGAAGCGGCTGACGCTGCCGGTGCGCGCAAGGTTTATATTGTCGAAGAATCAACGGCTGCGGCGATTGGTGCGGGTCTGCCAGTTGATAAACCTCTTGGTTCAATGGTGCTGGATATTGGCGGTGGCACGACAGAGGTTGCAATTATGTCTTTGGGCGGCATCGTTTATTCGAATGCTGTGCGTACTGCGGGCGACCAAATGGACCAAGACATCATTGAATATGTCCGTAAAAATAAAAACCTTTTGATTGGTGACAACACTGCCGAAGAAATTAAAAAGAAAATCGGCACCGCTGTTATGCCAAAAGATAAATCTACTGAACTGAGTATGAAGATAAAAGGTCGCGATTTGATGAGTGGCACACCACGTGAAACGCTTATCACAGAATCACAAATTGCGGCTGCGCTTTCGCAAACTGTGGCAAAGATTATTCATACGGTTCATCTTGCGCTGGAATCTACCCCACCAGAATTGTCTGCGGATATTGCAGACCTTGGGATTGCGATGACTGGCGGTGGCTCGCTGCTTCGTGGGCTTGATGCCGCGATTCGTGCTGCAACGGGACTTCCTGCATTTTTGGTTGATAACCCTCTTGCGTGTGTCGCATTGGGCAGTGGCAAGATGTTGTCAGACATTGATAAAAACAAACATGTGTTGCAAACAATGTATTAAAAAAACCGGCAAACGCCGGTTTTTTATCTTATTTACGCAGACCCAACTTTTTAATCAGTTCTTCGTATTCAGAAACATTACGATTTTTGATGTATGCCAATAATTTCTTACGACGATTGACCATCAGCAACAAACCACGTTTAGAATGTTCATCTTTGTGATTGTTTTTCATATGTTCTGTTAAATTGCGAATGCGTTCTGTCAAAACCGCCACTTGGGAAGCAGCAGAACCACCGTTATCATGTTCGCTGGTCTTAAAAGCAGCGACCAATTCGCTTTTCTTTTGTTTTGTTATGGACATTATTTAATCCTTATGTTTATTACATTGTTCGTTTTGGACGCAAAACACCGTTTTTGACGCAGCCTATGCCAATAAATGTTTTACCGCAATAAACCCGCACAAATTCAGCATTTACATCGGTTTTGATAAAGCCACCATTCCGATAAAGTTTGGTGTCTTTATCGTTCAGATTGATTACCGGAATGTCCCCCAGCGCACAATCTGGCGCAGACAAATATTTGTCAATGCGTTTCTCATTATTAAACAGATTTTCCAAAAAATCAAGTTTTACAGAATTTTTTATATCAAACCCATTTGTTTTTGTCCGCCGTATATATGTAGTAGTTGCGATTGCACCACAATTTTTTGCAATGTCACGAACGATAGAGCGAACATAAGTTCCGCGCGAACAAAGAACGCGGAAATTGTATTCTTCGCCTTTTTTTCCGGTATATTCCAATTCGTAAATGGTTATTGGACGTGGTTGCATTTCAATATCTTGACCCTTGCGCGCCAATTCATAAGCACGCTTTCCATTCACATGAACCGCAGAAAAAATTGGTGGAATTTGTTCTGTTGTTTTATGAATTTTTTCACAAGTTTCAATTATATCTTTTTCGTTTGGAATAATATTGTTTGTCTTTATTGTGCGCCCTGTTATATCAAGCGAATCTGTTTCCACCCCAAATTTCAGTCCGAATAAATATTCCTTTTTATTTTCGTTTACTTCTTCAATAAAAGGTATCATTTTTGTCGCATTACCGATTGCGATTGGCAAAACACCAGTCGCCATTGGGTCCAGTGTTCCGATATGTCCAAATTTTCTTTCACCGAACATTCTCGCAACATGTGCCCCAGCCGTCCTGCTGAACACACCGCTGTCTTTGTCCAAGATGATTATTCCGTCCATTTTTATCCAAAAAGTGATGGTTGTGAATTATTTTTCGATTCTTCTACCGCAGACTTTACAGGGTTTTTTGGTGCCTTTTGAACCTGTGATACACTTGGCTTGCCAGATTCAAGGTTTGATAAAACCTGCTCTGCTCGTTCTACGATTTTCTTTGGCATACCTGCCATTTTTGCGACTGCGATTCCATAAGAGCGATTTGCAACCCCAGGTATAATCTTGTGTAAAAAGACTATATCATTATTGTGTTCGCGAACATCAATTGTAAGACAAGATACATTACCCAAATCTTCTGTATCAACCAAACGTGTTAATTCGTGATAATGCGTTGCAAAAAGCGTTCGTGGGCAAAGTTTATTCAAATACTCTAAAACAGCCTGGGCAATCGCCATACCGTCAAAAGTAGATGTTCCGCGCCCTATTTCGTCAAAGATTATAAAAGACTTTTTTGTTGCGCGATTCAAGATATTAGAAGTTTCGACCATTTCCACCATAAAAGTAGATTGACCAGCCGCCAAATTATCCGAAGCACCAACGCGTGAAAATAATTGGTCGCAAATTCCAATCGTGGCGCGCGTTGCAGGAACGAATGAACCAAGATGCGCCAATACAACCAAAATCGCATTCTGACGCAAATATGTTGATTTACCAGCCATATTAGGTCCAGTTAGCAATGCAACAGGCTTTGCATCCAAATCACAATCGTTTTTAACAAAATTTCCCCCATTGCTTCGCAAGACATATTCTATGACCGGGTGACGACCACCAACTATCATAAAATCATCACTTTCGGTGATTGTGGGGCGAACCCAAGAATACAAATCTGCGCATTCAGCCAGTGATAACCAAACATCAACATCTGCGATTAAATCTGCCGTATTCATCAAATCGTTTGATATATCACGAATCTTTTCAATGAATTGATTTATGATTTCGCTTTCTATAGCAGACGCTTTTTCCGAAGCGCTTCTTATATCATTGTCCAAATCAATCAAACGCGATGTAGTAAAACGCATATTGCCCGCCATAGTTTGACGATGTATAAAACCAGAATCAGGTGCCATAAGTGCATCTGCTTTGGTAGATGGAACTTCTATAAAATACCCCAAAATATTGTTGTATTTTATTTTAAGGTTTGTGACATTTGTTTGGTTTATGTATTCTGCTTGTAAGCCAGCAATGGTTTCAATTGCACCATTTGATAAATCTCGCATATTATCAAGTGCTGTATCAAATCCGCGCTTTATAACATTGCCGTCACGGAAAAAAGACGGTAATTCATCATTCAGTGCACGCACCAATTCATTCGTCAAAGAATCATGAGTGTTTATCCCAGCGATTTTAGCGGATAATTCAGAATCTAACTTTGCCCCAATCATCTTTACAGAATCAAGTATGAATAAAAAATCGCACACATTCCGCAAATCGCGTGGTGTTCCGCGTCCCGACAATAATCTTGAAATTGCACGATTTACATCAGGAATTCGTTTTAAAACCCCTTCGGTTTCGGACATTATGGAATGGTTTATCAAAAAGTGTCCGATATGTGACTGACGCGATAAAATAACATCTTTGTCGCCTGGCAAAGTGCGCAAATAAGAACGCAACTTGCGCGCGCCGGCTGCTGTTTTGGTTTTATCGATAACATCTAATAAACATGAACCACCGTCATTTAATGGGGCATCTATTTCCAAACTTTTCCAAGTAGAAGAGTCAATCAATAACTGACGACCAGATTTGAATTCATACGGTGCACGAAAAGATATATTTGCGCCCCGCTGGGTATTGAATAAATATCCCGCCAATAAACGTATTGCAGAAATATTGCCAACATTGTCTGAACGAACATTTCCGCCGAATACATGTGATACAATCACATTTATATCAGAACGAACATATAACTTTTCATATACAGGTGTCGTTTTATATATTTCGCGTAAATTTTTTACAATTTTATGTTCTGCGTCTTTTTCTGGATAAATAATTTCCGCAGGGTTTATACGAATCATATCGTCAATAATGCAATCGGTTTCCCCGATAAAAAATTCGCCGGTGGAAATATCGCAACCCGCCAAATCAAAGCGTGCAACAGATGTTGGTACAATAGAAATTAAAAAATTAGAATTTTTTGGTGTCAATAAATTTTCGTCAGTAAGCGTTCCCGGCGTTAAAACACGAACCACCTGTCTTTCAATAAATTTGTGTCCGCGTTCTTTGGCTTGTTGCGGAGTTTCCATTTGTTCGACCAAAGCAACCTTGAATCCAGATTTTACCAATCTTCCGAAATAATTATCTGCTGCATGCCATGGAATCCCACACATAGGTACATCTATGCCGTATCCGTCTGTGCCGCGTTTTGTTAAAACCAAACTAAGTGTTTCGCTGACGGTTTTTGCATCTTCAAAAAATGCCTCATAAAAATCGCCAAGGCGGAAAAGCAAAAGCGCATCTGGGTTTTCAGCCTTCATATCAACATACTGTTGCATAACTGGCGAAAGTTTATTTTTTTCAGCCATTTTATTCCCCAGCACTTGTCACTTTCAAAGTTTCGATTTTTAATTCTGCTTCTTTTAACAACTGTTCACAATACGCCTTTAACTTAATACCTTTTTCATAAGCCGCAACAGAATCAGCCAAAGGCATTTCGCCGCTTTCCATTTTCTGCACCAGTTCGGTCAATTGTTTATAAGCATCTTCGAATGAAAGTTTATTTGTATCCATTAAAAATCCTTTTACTTTTGTGATTTTTAAGATACAGCATAAAATCATTCTTTGCAACAAATAAACTTTGCGCAAAATATAAAAAAAACGCCCAAGTGGGCGTTTTTTTTATTTCGCTGGGGCAATAATTATTGATTTTGTTCTTTCGTCTGGTTTTGACTTTGATTCCAATGTTCCGCGTTCCCCAACTAATTCAACAATATGTGCAAATAATTGTGGTACAGCATCACGTCCGCGTGCCAAAACTTTCTTGGAACCGTGCGTCATCACTGCGACTTTGACTTTATTACCCTCTTCCAAGAATTCGAAAACCTTTTTCATTTTGATGTTCAAATCATTTTCTTCGATAAAAGGTTTTACCCAAACTTCTTTTAATTCGATTGTTTTTTGTTTTTTGCGTGCCTCATTTGCGCGCTTTTTCTGGTCATACTTATATTTGCCATAGTCCATAATTTTAACCAACACAGGCGTAGCAGTCGCATTGATTTCAACCAAATCTAGCCCAGCGTCATACGCCATATTCAATGCGTCGTTTGTATTCATGGTGCCAAGGTTTTGACCGTCTGCACTTATCACTTGGACGGTTTTTGCAAATATTTTTTCGTTTATACGCGGACCCATATCGCGGGCTTTGCCATTGTTATTATTTGTTTTAATAGTAATGCTCCTTTAATAACTTTGGACGAATTATTAAATATTTTTATGCGTTTTTCAACAACTTTTGCACATTTTGCAGCGCATTCCAAACATCGCGTTTTGCGCTGGGCTTCAAAACCAAGTAATTAGGATGATACATCGGTATAATTATACGCCCCATATCGTCAACTATTTCGTTTCCGTGCACATCATTAAGGTTGCTTTTAGTTATTTCTGTGGTTGCCAATGTGCCAAAGGTAATAATTACACGCGGGTTTAACATATCTATCATTTTGTCGACAAAAGGCATTGATAAGTCTATTTCTTCGCGTGTTGGTGTCCGCCCCCCTGGCGTGCGCCAAAATAAAAGCGGGGTAATAGATACGCTTTCGCGGGACATACCAATCGCAGAAAGCATTTTATCTGTCATATCGCCAGCAATTCCAGATAAAATATGCCCACTTAAATCATCGTCGGTACCGGGAAAATCTGTGATAATCAATAAACCGTTCGGTTTTATTGCGATATTCGGCACGACAGTATTCGTTGCGCCAGCCTTTAACGGATGATTAAATTCACATACCATACGAATCAGTGAATCTATGTCTGTGGGACGAGAAACCATTGATTTTACAGTGTCCAAACTTATTGGAGCAGATGCCGGAATGATAACAGTCCTTTCTTCTTTTGTATCATTTGATTGAAAAAACTGCTGCGCTGGGGCATGCGGTAAACCTTGAATTTCTGGCGTTTCAGACAATTCCCAACGGACACCATATAAATCTAAATCTCGCAAAGCATTCGCATTCATGATTTCCCCTTGATTTTGAGATAATTTTAGTATACAATATACCCTGAGCAACAAAAACTCAAGGGAGTATTTTCATGAAAATAGTAAACTTTGCTTTATTAGCTGGTGTTGCTGGAATGCTTGCTGCTTGCGGTGGTTCCAGTGTTGTTGAACCTACAGACTTGAACGATCAACGCGTGTTCTTCGCTTTCAATTCCTCAGAAATCTCTGACGAAGCGAATGATAACTTGTTGGGTCAGGCTTTGTATATGAAAAACCACGAAGATGTTAAAATCCAAATCGCTGGTAATTGCGACGAACGTGGTTCCACAGAATACAACTTGGCTTTGGGCGCACGTCGTGCAAACGCTGCCAAACGCGTTATCGTTAATGATGGTGTAGATGCTTCTCGTATCTCCACAATCTCTTACGGTAAAGAACGTCCATTGGTCAAAGGTACTGGTGAAGACGTTTGGAAATACAACCGTAACGCAACAACAACAGTTAAATAATAAAAAACTTTGTTAAAAAAATACCGGCATTTGCCGGTGTTTTTTTAATATTTTTTATCCTTTTATTTTGATAATTTGTTGATTAAATCTTCCATTTGAATACGGTTAGCAAAATTTATAATAAACTGCCCTGCTCCACCGCGTTTTTCGCGCAATTTTACATCTGAATCTAGGTGTGCGGATAATTTAGATTCTATTTTTGCAACATAGGCTTTGTCTAATGTATTGCTTGTAAAAGAACGGCTTTTTTCAGAGCGATTCGAAGATTTTACGCGTTTTTGTGTTTCTGCTACTGATAATTTGTTGTTTATAATATCGTGTGCCATTTGTTCCGGATTATCAGCAACTGCAATTGTGCGCGCATGGGATGAAGATATTTTTCCTTCTCTTATCAATTCTTTAACCGAATCTGGTAAAGAAGTTATTCTCATCAAATTTCTGATATAACTTTCTGATTTTCCAATCAATTTTGAAATATCAGCAAGAGAATATTGGTATTTTTTCATCAAGTTTTCGTATCCTTCGGCTTCTTCAATCGGATTCAGATTTTCGCGTTGGACATTTTCAATAAGTGCAATTTCTGTTGCGTTTTTATCGTCCAGTTCTTTAACCAACGCTGGAATTTCGGCAAGTCCTGCCATTTTGGATGCACGATATCTGCGTTCCCCAGCAACAATTTCATATAAATGTGGTTTGTTTTTAACGCTACGCAAAATAATCGGACTTAAAACACCTTTTTCCCGGATAGATTCAGCCAATTCAGACAATTCTTTTTCATTAAAAGTTTTTCGTGGCTGGTCTGGGTTCGGGCTGATTTGCGATAAAGGTATTTGTTTCACAACAACCCTTTCTGTACCGGTTAAAACAGAAATATCCGGTATTTGACCCATTTCTTCATTTAATTCTGCCAAACCTTTGCCTAAAAATTTTGAAACCATTTTTAATTCCTTTTTTCTAATGCGTTTACGACTTCGGTTGCTACACGTAAATAAGCCTGGGCACCTGATGATTTGAAATCATAAAAAAGCGCTGGTTTTCCGTGACTTGGTGCCTCTGAAATACGGACATTTCGCGGTACAACAGTCTTGAATACTTTATCACCGAATGTTTTTCGAACATCTTCTTCTACTGCGCGTGTAAGCCCTAACTTTTTATCATACATAGTTAAAACCATCCCCAAAATATCCAAATTTTTATTCCATTTCTGCTGTATAGCAGTAATTGTTGATAGCAAGTGTTGTACCCCTTCTAACGCGAAAAATTCGCATTGAAGTGGTATTATAACATAATCAGAAGCCGTCAATGCGTTTATAGTCACCATACCCAAATTTGGCGGACAATCTATCAGTATATAATCATAATTGCTTTTAATTGTTTCCAATGCGTCACGAAGGCGATATTCGCGCCGGTCCAGATCCAACATATCCAATTCTGCCCCGGCTAATTTTTGTGAAGCAGGCATTAAATGCATATTTGGCACCGCGGTCGTAAGAATATTTTCCGCAGCCGTCGCGGTTCCCATTAAAACGCCGTATACGCTTTGTTTATGTGCACTGCGTACGAATCCGAGTCCGGTTCCAGCATTGCCTTGGGAATCAAGGTCAATTAACAAAACACGTTTTTTTATTGTGGCAAGTGATGTCGCAATGTTTATGGCAGTTGTTGTCTTCCCTACCCCACCCTTTTGATTTGCAAATGATATTATTTTTGTCATTTTTCCAGCCTTTCTTTTATAAAAATCAGCATATAAAATACGGAAAAAATAGTCAATATAAATATTAAAATCGAGTAAAAACAACAGGTTATATTTTGTTTCATATGAAATAACGACCTATTTTAAGTCAAAAATATGCGCAATATATCCATCACCTGTTTCAGATTTGTATAATTCGTATTTGAATCTATAACCGGCTTTTGCGGTTAAAATTTCACTATCAATTTCCCGGCCTTTTAGCAGAAAAAGCCGGCATTTTGTTTTGTGTGTATAATCAAGAATTTTAATTAGCGGTGCAAAAGCCCGGGCAGTGAACACAAAATTCCCGGCATTTACCGGTGTTTTCGATAAAAATTTTTCAATTCTATCATTCACGATTGTTAAATTTGGCAGGTTTAATTTTTCTTTTAATTCGTTCAAGAATTTTGCTTTTTTGCCAATCGATTCGATACAAATAACATCCCAACCCAAAATTGCCAAAACAACACCAGGAAAGCCGGCACCACTTCCCAAATCTATGATTTTGACATCGCGGGGAATATATTTTGCCAATTGTGCGCTGTCTTTGATATGACGATTTTGAATGTCTGACAAAGTACTTGGGGCAACAAGGTTCATTTTTGTTGACCATTCCTTTAACAGTTTTTCGTATTCGATAAATTTTTCTTCTATTTTCATAATATTTATTCTATCATATCCGATTATGAAAGAAATGAAAAAATTTTACACAGGTGCATTTTTATTTGCAGTTATTATTTTTTGCTCTTGTCTTATGGGGCACAAAATATTGAATTCTGGGTTGTCCAGTGCGGGGCAGGGCGACAGTGTTTCTGATACAAATTTTGGAAACTTTTTGGCGGCGCAGCACGCATTGTATGTGAACGATTTTAACAATGCTGCAAGAATGGCTGATGCAGTAAATTCAGATAATAAGATCGTTTTGAATATGCAAAATTTGGCAGACTTTTTTAATGGCAAAATGCCAGACAAACCCGAAAAATTCAAAGATTCAAAAGAATTGGTAGACGGACTGGTATATGACGCATTTTTAATTCAAAAAGACGATTGGAAATCTGTGTATGACCGTCACAGCAAAGATTCTACGATTTTGGCGGCGCCACTTCGTATATTTTCCGGGGTAAAAGCTGGTAAAACCAAAGAAACAATTAAATTCATTGATTCTTTGAAAACGAACGATTCGTGGAAGGCTTTTACACGCGGACAAATCGCCGTCTTGAATAATGATGTCGAAGGCGCAGCCAAAGAATTTGCCAAGGTACATCCTGATTTTATGAATGTGAATGACTATCTTTACCTTATGTCCTTTTACAAGGAAAACGGCATGACAGAGGATATGAAGATATTGCGTGATGATTTTATGGCGCGTCCCGGCGGTATGTATATCTTGAAGTATCCAGATATTCCAGATTGGTCTAACTATGCTGGGGACAAGAATATTTTGGTATTTTCTCTTATTCAAAACATATCTCATACCCAGGTAATGGTTTATACTGATTTGTCGTTGCTGTTTCTGCGTTTTGCCCAGATTATTTCAAATGAATCTAATATGGGCGCGATAAACTATTATTTGGGTCAGTATTATTTTTACAATTCTGGTGATTATAAAACTTGTTTTGAAAAGATAAAAAATACCAGTCCGTTATATTTGTTCGGTGTACTTAGTATTGCAGAACGTGCGGGTGATTTCAAAACAATACAAAAAATAGCACGCGAAAACCCGCTTTTTATACCTGCGATTCAATTGACTGTTCGTCAGCATATTAAAAATGGCAAACGTGGTGCGGCGTTAAGTGTGTTAAATCGTGCGCTTCGTCAAAAGAATTTACCGGAAGAGGGTATGGCATATTTCTTGCGTCAACGTGCTTATGTTTATTTGAAGTTTGGTGACGCTGCACGTGCCCAGAAAGATTTGTACACGATAAAAAGCAGTGGGGGCAGTATGAACCCAGAAATGATGTCGCTTCAGGCGCATGCGTGGCTTTTGCAGAACAAGAATTTGGACGAAGCGTACAACAATGTAATGTCCATGATAAAAATCAACAATTCAGACATATATGCGTGGGATTTGATGGGGCAAATCGTTGCAAAGAAAGAAGGTGTTGAGAACGCGCTGGAAATAATGGAATCTGTTGAATCTACTGGTGCGCGCGCATCAATGGTCTTTGAACATTTAGGCGATTTGTATGCAGAACGCGGTGATAAAGACAAGGCATTGCGTGCGTATAATCAGGCGCTTGATTTATCCGATGATTGTATGATAGTTGTGCCGTTTGTTGAAAAAAAGATAAGGAAATTGAAATGATAGTTGGTGTTTTTGGTGCAGGCGCGTGGGGAACGGCATTGGCTTATACATGTGCAAAATCTGGGAATGATGTTGTACATTGGGGATTTGACGGCAGATTTGACGGGCTGGCTGATTTAGAAAAGCCAGAAAATGTATCCCGGACAGATAATATGGAAGATTTAAGGTCTTGCGAATATTGGTTGATTGTGACACCGGCTGCTTTTTTCAGGGAAACTGTCAAAAAAATGCGAAATGTTTATAATGGTCAACCGATTTTAATTTGTACCAAGGGGATGGAGGCAGAATCTGGTCAATTTATGTCTGAAATTTTGAATGCTGAAATTCCAGAATGTAAAGATTTTGGTATTTTGTCTGGTCCACAATTTGCAAGGGAAGTTGCAACAGGTGTTCCAACTGGTTCTACTATTGCCGGGAACGAATGGCTAAGGGCAGGGGGGCATCGTGCACTTTCATCGCTTTATTTACAGGACAGTGGCGACATTATCGGCACACAAATTTGTGGTGTTGGCAAAAATGCAGTTTCGCTTATTTCTGGTTTTTTGACAGTAAAGGCAAGTGGTGAAAACGAACGTGCGCTGGTTTTTACGCGTGCATGGGATGAAATAGTGGAAATCGGTGTAAAAATGGGTGCAGATTGTCGGACTTTCCTTTTGCTTTGTGGGGTAGGCGATTTATTTTTGTCTGCAACATCCACAACATCACGAAATTTTTCAGCAGGCGAAGCAATCGCGCGTGGCGAAGAATTTGCTGGAACGGTAGAAGGTGTTTTTGCGCTTCGTGGCTTGGTTCACCGTGCAGAAAATCTTGGAATCGAAACCCCAGTCTTGCAAGAAATGAAAAACAAAATGGGTTTATAATTTTCTTGACCCGGTCTGGGGGGTAAAATCGTTCAATCTTTTTCATTTTTCCCTTTTTTTTATTTGAAATCTGTGATAAAATAAAGACAAAGTAAATATGGAGAAAGGGAATGAAAAACATTTTCAAAACAGTCAGTTTATTATCAATAATTGCCGTGATTCCTGCAGCGTTCGCGGCTACTTCGCGGGTCAGCGTGACGAACAAAGCGTCCCCACGTTTGCCTTCAATCGCGGGACATTTGGTGTCGACTTCGACCAGCACAACGACGACAACAACTTCGTCGACTGCGGCGTACTATGGTGTCGCAGAATGTGTTGAAAAGTATGAAGACTGTCTGCGTGCAGAAGATGTTTGTGGAACTGATTTCGAAGAATGTTCGACAAATGTGCTGTTCCATGCCCAAATGCCAAAGTGTTCTAGTGTGCTTTATCAATGCACATCTGCCGGCGTTCAACAGTTATTTGGGACTTCTTCTATTGCCGCCCTTTCCAATGTGGCAAGTTATGTGACCGATGACAAAGGCAAAACTACGACAGAAGTTGCAGAATACACATACCCAACCAAGAATTCTGAATTGAATAATTTGATTGCTGGTGCAAAAGAAGGCAACAAATTAACAAATGAACAATGCGTCCGTCGTTATACTAATTGTATCCAGCGCGACGATGTCTGTGGTTCTGATTTTGAATTGTGTACAACCCAAAAAGAATTCAAAAAACAAGCAATGCTTTGCGATTCCACATTGCAACGTTGCCCGACAGGCGCCAAAGAAGAATTATTCGGTGGTTCTGATGCGGTCAAAAGTTTGAAACCATCTGGCGATTCCAGATTAAAGCAGATGATTGACGAAGGTAATGCAAAGGCTGCATTGAATGCGGTAAGGACTTGTCAAAAAGTGACCGATAATTGCTTGGTCAACGCTTGCACGAAAAACCCATTGCGCTGTGTCGAAGGGATACAGATGGGTACAATCTATACGGCTGATTTTGTGTCTGGTGGCGGGGAATTGGCAGGTGCAACATCTTCTACCCAAAATTTGGTAAGCGATTATGTCGAAGATTACCTTGCAACACAAACCGGTTCAGATATTCGCAAGATGTTAAAGGCGCAATGTTTGGAAACAATCGGTACAAATAAATATTGCCACATGACATATCGTGAATTGTCCAGGGTAAGCGAAAAAGATTTGGCGAACATTGATTTACAAGAAGATGTGTTTTCTCTTGCTTATGCTGCGCGCAAAGATGCGGTGAATGTCAAAGTCCAAGAAGCAATGAAAAAATTTGACACACGCGCAAAGAACAGTTGTGTTGATACAATTAAATCTTGTGCAATGCGTTCTTGTGGTGGCGGACTTGGGTCTGTGTGTTATACCAAAGCAAAAGGCAACAACGGTGTACACGTAAACGATACGAACACCTATAAAGATATTTTGTCTGGTTGCTCTGCGATTGTAAACGCTGATGCAAATTGTATATATGCTGCAACCGCTTCTGGCGAAAACGGATACACATATACATATTATGACGAAGATAATACAACATTTTCTACATTGTTCCCACAATATGGAAGTTCAACTTCTGACCCAATTGGTGCTGTTGGAACATTGAATTCTTTGTTGTCTACATCATATAACGCGGCAGCAATTGAAAATATGAGAAAGCAATGCCAAACGGTTGCCCTTTCTTGTGTAAAATCTATGTGTGGCAAAGATTATGTAAATTGCTATCGCAACAGAACAGATATTGTTTCTGGAACATATTCTACGGAAAATAATACTTTGAACCGCAGTATGAACAAGGTTGGCGGTGTTCTTGATTACAATGTTGTGATTGGTTTGTGTATGAACACTGTAAAAACTTCACCTGTTTGTGAAGAACACTTGAAAATTGCGGTTGCTGACGAATGGCCAGACGAAGGCAGAGATACAACAAGTTGGCAGAATTTCTCATCTGTCCGTGATGCGTGGTACGGTGCAAATACAACAAGTGTTGCAGATGTAAATGTCGATAATGTAATCGTTGCATGCGGTCCAAGTCAGGCAACCAATGGCGACGAAGATTGTGTCGGCACAATGGAACCAAATGTAGATTCCCAAGGCAATAATACTTGTGCAGGTGTGATTGATTTGGATAACGGTTGCCAATATGCTGATCCTATTTATCAAACATACGCTGAATATGTGCTGAACAATGCAGGCGAATCATTGTTCCAGACATTATTGGCTGATGTAGAAAAAGAAGTTCAGGCGAAATATAACGCTAAATTGACCAAAGAACAAAATGTTTGTTTGGCTAATAATGCTGGTGGCGTTATGGCGAACCGTGATAATGGTTCTACATTTATGTGGGTAAAACTTAGAAATAACAAAGTGCCAAAGAATTATGTGTCCAAAGGCTTGACTACAAAGCAAATGGTTGCATCTAATGATTTGTATGGCTCATTCTGCCGCGCAAGAATAACTGTGCAATCTGACGATAGAGATATCCAGAATTTGCTGGGTGATAAAGCAACCGCTTACTTTGCTGTTGGAGATTCGTTCACTTGTGGTTCTTGGATAAGTGATTCTGATTTGCGTAAGATTTCTGATACTATTGGAAACCGCGAATTGTGCAAGCAAGGCTATGGCACTTGGAATTCCAAAACTGGCGAATGCGACGGTGACAAGATGTCCACCAAAGAAAAGATTGCATACGCATGGGGTACAGTCGCCCCGGCATTGGCTGGCGGTGCGCTGGGCGTTGGTTTAACAGAATCTGGTTTGGTTGGTACATTGGTGAACAAAGCCAATCAGAAAAACGATAATTCGTTTACCGCAAATCAAAATACTTGCAAGAGTTCTGCTCAATTAGCAAAAGATAATAAATCTGATGCAGATTTGGCAAAGAAGTATTTAGAGAATGCAAAGACAGCGTGTGGTAAGATTGGTGCTGTTTGTGGGGATGTAGATGACAATATAGAGAAGACAGCAAACGATTATATAACTGCGTGTAATGCTGCTACCTATAATGGCGCCACGAATAATAATAAAAACTTGGCTGCGCGTATTGCAGTTCCAATCGTGACAGGTGTTGCTGCTGGTGGTTTGGGTGCGGGTATTACGGCATCTGTGATAAAGGCCAAGAAAGAAGATATTAAAAACTCTGCCGCCCAGCAATGGATGGATGAAGTTGGCGAGCACATCCAATGCTATATCGGTACCGAAGAATTGGGTACATACGGCGACGTGGTAAGTATCGAATTAGACTAAGACTTGATAAAGGCTTGTTAAAAAAGGTTGCAGAACGCAACCTTTTTTATTTCCCCTGGCGGAGGGGCGGACCCGCAGGGCGGGGAGGGTAAATTCGCCCCCAGTGGGGAAGAGAGCCACGAAGTGGAGCGTGGGGATCCAGTCAAATAAAAAAGTTGTCCGGCAAAGCCGGACGCTTCTATTGCCTGGGTTCCTACGGTCGTCTGCTGACGAACAGTGTGCTGTCGTCAGGACAGACTCCCCTGGAATGACAAAGTTTTTTTAAGGTTCTGTAATTGTAAAAAGCGGATATGAATTTACTTTGGACAGGCGCCAAGCAAGCCCATAGTCGTATGGACTTCGTCGTTTATATACACCGTCACATCGCGTTGCATATCATCAGTATAGCTATAGACAAACGGACGATCTTCAAACATAGGCGCACGGCTATACACATCGTAAAATGGTTGCAACAAGGTTTCAAACCACTGACGATTCTTGCACAAGCACGCATTGCGAACCTCAATCGCCATTTGACCTGTCACGCCGTTGGAATAAGACCGCTGAAATTCATCATCGTTCATCACCATACAGCGTTCCATAATGGCAAAATAATTCGCATCGTCTTTCAAGAATTTATAAATGTCAGAATCGCTGGCGCCTTTTTCGCGCATTTTGTGCATAATTCCTTCGCCACAGCAAGCATGTGATGCGCGCATCAATATTTTATAACGTTCCAAAAGTGGTGACATAGCACTGTCATTCGCTGTCACATCATAATTGGAATATATCGCATATAATATTTCGTCTGTGCGAACATCGTTAAGGTGTGGCGCGCGCGGCAAAAGTGCTGTTTTATGCACCGGCTTTTTATACCAAATTGCACATTCACTAGCTGTATTAAATGGACAGTTGTAATCATAAGTACACGATGTGTCGTACACTTCGTATCCACAACTTTCATATCCGTTCCAATTAAGGTTATTTACAATTGGTGTAAGCGGTTCGTCTTCTTCAACAAAATTCATTGGACCGATATTTTGTTCAAAAACAATTGGCTGCTCTTGGTCCAATACAACCATTTCGTTTTGTTCAATAACTTCGTCCAATTCGCAATCTTCGCCAACACATTCCGAAGCGGCTGCGTAATTTGCATTAAAAGCCAAAGCAATAATTGCTAAAAAAGAAACTTTATTTTTCATACCCCTTATTTTATCACAAAAAAAGCCTTTATTAAACAAAAATTTTTATGTTGTGTTAAATTTTTGAAAACTTTATACTTTGAATAAATTCTTAATTATGAAAGTCTACAGAAGGAAGGGAACAATGAGAAAAATATCTGTTATTTCTTTGATGATTGCGCTGGCTGTGCCGGCATTCGCGTTGGAAGATGTGCAAACTATGTATGGTAAAGAACCTGTGGACCCAGAAATTATCGCCCAGTATGAAAAACAGTTCAAGCAACCAGAAGTTCAAAAAAATCAAACTGTCGACGAAGTCCAAAAGGTTCAGGAAGTAAAACGAGTTGAAACCGTCAAAGAAACAACAGCAAGCAAAGAACCCACCAGGGAATACCAAGAATACAAAAAAGAACAACCGTCTAATCCAAAAGCAAGATTTCCACATGGTTTGCAATTAGGGGGTGGTATTTCGCCAACTTCGGGTCTGAATGGTTTTATCGGGTATAATAACAAGAACTTTGATTCTTTTTGGGCGAAACGATTCGGATTCCGATTCGATTTCGCTTCTTATTCACCAATTAAAAAAGATTTGAACAAAGAAATAAACAAAAAGGTTGATGAAGAAGGTGGTATCGAATTTGATGATTCGTTAAGAATTGAAAACTTCAAACTGGACGCCAAACATTACGGTGCATTGGTTGATTTTTATCCTTTTGGTGATACTTGGTTCCTTGGCGGTCTGCGCGTCAGTGGTGGATATATTTTTGGAAAACTTGATTTCGATGCTGATATTCACGGAACATCAAAAGACGGAAAAATTGAATTTGAATTAAATAATCACAAGTATTATTACAGCAATGAAATGCTGGCCAAAGCGATGGTTGATTGGAAATATAATGGACCTTATCTTGGTGCGGGGTTTGATTTAGGACTTTTTTGGGGCTTCAAGATTTACTTTGATGCAGGGGTTGTTTACACAGGCAGTCCTGCAAAGTTCGATATGCTTGTTCCAACCGAAGAGCTGACAAATGCAGACGGTGTCGCGATTGCTGATGACGCGGCTGCACAAGAACAGTTTAATATAGATAAAAACAAGGAATTGGCAGACGCACGCAAAGAAGTCAAAGATTATCCATATTATCCGCTTATAAAATTGGGTCTGATGTACCGATTTTGATTATAGATGACACCGATTCGAATAACCGAATCGCCGAAAACCGAATCGTTGAAAGGTTTTTGATAAAAAAAATTGTAAAAAAACCTGAATCAAAAAATCCCGGAAAACTGCGCTTTTTTTGCGCCTAGGGATTTTTTGAAAATTATTTTTGAAAAAATGCTTGACTTTTTAGAAGTTCGCACACATAATAACCGGGCTTTCAAGTTGGCCCTCTGCAATCTAAGAAATGTCAACCCCTGAAATTTAGCGAATAAATCGCAACATTGTGAATAAAAGCAGCTCATCAAAATGATTTTTGATGCACTAAGTGTAATTCAAAAATCTGTTCAAGAAGAGATATGCAGACAGTTGAATTTGGAATTATCCAAACTTTGACTAAGTCAAATGTGCATATCCTAGACAGGTAGTAGGTTATAATAACCTCGTTAAAAAACTTGTCTTGCGAATATATAATATGTAAAGACGAACTGATTAAAGTCAGCTTTGTTAAATGCACAGGACTTAAATTACAAGTTTTTTTAGAACTTGAGAGTTTGATCCTGGCTCAGAACGAACGCTGGCGGCAGGTCTTAGGCATGCAAGTCGAACGGATGACAAGGGAGCTTGCTTCCTTGAAGTCAGTGGCGCACGAGTGAGTAACGCGTGGGAAACTGCCCTTCACTGGGGAATAACGTTTGGAAACGAACGCTAATACCGCATACGCCCGCAAGGGGAAAGATTTATCGGTGATGGATGTG